>ERZ839489.63-NODE-63-length-127100-cov-84.672746_pt1 | contig 127100 bp, 99 predicted proteins | sample MGYA00519938_ERZ839489 | MGnify/ENA primary metagenome ERZ839489 (study PRJEB31850, sample SAMEA3708846) | human gut metagenome | biome: human gut; feature: human-associated habitat; material: faeces | place: China | collected 2014 ...
GGTAGAAGCTTTTAAGGATTATATTAATATTGAGAAGCTTACAAGAGATGTGGTTATTGAATTGATAGAAAAAATAGAAGTTCATGAAGATGGTGGACTGGATATTTATTACAGATTCCGTAATCCATTTCAGGTAGCAAATTAATTCCTACTATGCGAATACGCCACACATGCATCGTTAGCGGAGGAGACAGCAATACATTTTATCATAGTGTCTACGCTCTGGGTTTCACCTGGTTCTAAAAATACCTGGGAGCCTCCCATAGATGCAGCGTGTTCGCTGACGGTAACCGTATCATTTAAGGTAATCTGCTTTTTTGAAAGAGCTTCAAAGATAAGTAAGAGAGTCATAACTTTTGTGACGCTTGCAGGCGGTTTTTCTTTGTCTGCATCTTTTTCATAAAGAATTGTACCAGTAGTGGCTTCCATTAAAATGGCATTAGGTGCAGCGGATTGAAATCCAGTGTTTGCAGAAGATGCACTGGAACTTTCAGAGTTAGTCTGGTAAGAAACATTAGAAGTACTATCAGTGGCAGCTTGAACAGAAATATTATTAGAAGTAGTAATATTTTTTAAACGATTAGAAAGCTCGTTGATTCCTGAATTGTCAGAAAGTGGATTTAAAGAGTTTTCCATAGAATTACCAGAAGAAGCTAAAGAAACTATTTTCACAGGAAAAAGAATAGTCCCCGTCAGAAAACTTGTTATCAGAAAAAATGCAAAGGAATAAAAGAATTTTCGTGTAATTTTTCTGGAAAAATATTTTTGCATATGATACTCCAAATAAGAATTAGTACATTTTATGGCCAGTGCCTAAAAATATGCATTTCCTTGTTGCTAATCTTAAGAAAATTGCTTAAAATAGAAGTAAATATCTGGGCAAAATAAAATGATGAGGGGATACGATTATGAATTTACATGAATTTTATATTGGAAAAGCGTTTGATGCGTATGAATATTTTGGAGCACACTTGACAAAGAACGGTGTGTTATTTCGAGTTTATGCACCGAATGCGGAAAAGATTGAGGTGATCGGAGAGTTTAATGACTGGGATGGTACAGAAGATGAGATGATTCAGGATGCACAGAGCGGTGTGTTTGAATGTGTACAAAAGGATGCGAAGCCGGGAATGATGTACAAGTACCGTATTTATCAGCCGGATGGAATTGTTATGGATCGTTTTGACCCGTACAGTTTTGGTTCACAGGTACGACCAGATACAGCATCAGTTATCGTAGATTTGGAAGACTATCATTTTTCAGATGAAGGCAGCTGCTACCCAGATGATATGAAAAATAAGGACGGAGTTGACTTACAGAGTAACTGGAGTGCAGGATACTGGTCTGTTATCGTTCAGTACGCAGATGGCTCTTTTAATTCCAATGGATGGAGTAGTTATGATGGAGCTGCCCAGCTTCAGGATGGATGCCGTCTGATTTATTACTGGTCAGACAATCCGACAAATGACTGTCGTCTGACCACAGATGATTCCTGGAATACCCAGCTTAACTATGATACGGATGCTGTAACAGGACTTCGTTTTTCAACAGAGGAACAGCCAGATGCTGCATTAACAGAAATCGAAACAGAAGTTGGTTCTGATATTGATTTACTGACAAATTTTACAGCACCGGCTCAGACAACCGTATCAAAAGCATTAAACTGGACTTCCAGTAATCAGGATGTTGCAACGGTTACAGCATCTGAAACAGGTGCAGTCGTAACTCCAAAATCAGCAGGAACAACTACCGTTAAAGCTTCTATGGTTAATACCTTAGGAGACACCGTTGAAGCATCCTGCGATGTAAAAGTTACTTCAAACGGTACAACCGTAACAGATCTTTCCTTTGCGGAGGGAACTGAAATTTCCATGGCTCCGGGTGCGGTAAAAACTCTGACACCGGCTTATACACCGGAACTGGAAAAAGGTGAAACGGCACCGGCTTTAACATGGGAATCTTCTGATAAAGGAGTTGCTGATATAAACGCACAGAATGGCGAAATTACAGCAAAAACTCCAGGTACTACTGTAATCAAGGCTTCCTTTACCAATAATAAAGGTACAGTAGTCAGTGCAGAGTGTAAAGTAACAGTAGAACAGATTGCAGTGACAAAAATTGCTCTGGACAAAGAAAGCCTGAGTTTAAAAGAAGATGCAGAAAGCAAATTAAATGTAACATTTGAACCTGCAAATGCAACAGAAGATTTAGATGTTAAATGGGAATCTGATGATAAAAATGTAGCAACCGTAACAGGTGAAGGCAAGAGCGCAACTGTAAAAGCAGTTGGAGCAGGAAGTGCTACAATTACTGTAACAGCAGGAACATTCAAAGCAAGTTGTGAAGTAACAGTAAGTGCTGCACAGCCTATGGTAAAAGAGTTTGTATTTGCATCCGATAAAAACGGTGAAAATGTTTATGCGATGCAGTCTGAATTAGATGCAAAGACAAAAGAATGTACCGTTGTAGTACCGGAAATGGTAAATACATTTTATTTAAAACCGGTTTTAAGTGATGATGCAGAAGTTAATACAATTACTGCAAACTACAAAAACTATAACTATACAAAAGATTTAACAAAAGCTATGCCGGCAAATGAATTTACACAGTTTAGCGGTGTAAATCGTGTGCTTCAGTCTGACATTGAAGCAAGAGAAATGTCAATTGATGTAACTTCAAAAACCGGTAAAACAGAAACTTATAAAGTTCATATTATTCGTGAGACGACCCTTTCCGGTTTAAATGTCACAAAAGCAGATGGAACAAAAGTGACATTAGATCCGGTTTTCAATGCAAGAAAAAAAGAATATACGATTGTTGTTCCTAAGACATTAGAAAGCGTAGTATTTAAAGCAACTGCAAGAACCGCTGCCAATTCTGAAATTAAAGTAAACGGAAAGACAGCAGAAAACGGTGAATACACACTTGCCTTAACCGGAGACGATGCAAAAGTAGTTACAGAAATTGAGGTAGGAAATGAAAATACTGTTGCAGGTAAATATACAGTTTCTATCTTAAGAGAAGAACCTGTTACGATTACTTTTGAAACAGAACCGAAAGATGCAATTATCACAGTTATTGACAAAGATAAAATCAAAGCAGGCGGAGAAGACGGCATTTATAAAGTTCTTCCGGGAACTTATACCTATACGGTATCTAAGACCGGTTATGTAACAAAACATGAAGAGATTACAGTAGAGAAAGACACTGTTATCAAAGCTTCTCTGGAAAAAGCGCAGAGCAGCAACTTAAAAGATTTAGACTGTGACTGGGCTGGATTTAGAAAAGATGGAAGTAATCAGGCTGTAACAAGTGCAAAGACAGCAGCCACACCGGAAACAGCATTCCAGAAATGGGAAAAGAAAGTCGGAGAAGGATTCAGCAACTGGGCAGTCAGCTCTCCGATTATCGTAGACAACAATCTTTACTGCTATGCAGGAAAACAGCTTCTTAAAATTAACAAAGAAAATGGTGAAATTATTGCAAGCGCAGAAATGGCCGGAAACAGCAGTTTTGGAATCAACCCTCCATGCTACGGTGGCGGAATGATTTTTGTCGGACTTGCAGGTGGAGCAGTACAGGCATTTAATGCAGAGACTCTGGAATCCTTATGGGTATTTAAAGATACACTTGGAGGACAGCCAAACTGTACGATTCAGTATTCTGATGGATATATTTATACAGGATTCTGGAACAGTGAAACAAAAGATGCAAACTTCGTATGTGTTTCTGCAACAGATGAAGACCCAGATAATCCGACAGAAACAAAATATGCAACCTGGACTTATGCCGTACAGGGTGGATTCTATTGGGCAGGTGCTTATGTAACTGATAAATACGCAATCGTAGGAAGCGATGATGGAGAATCCGATTCAACAAGTGATTCTTCTTATGTATATTGCTTTGATAAGCTGACTGGTGAAGTAGTTCAGAAAGTCGGTCCGCATCATGGCGATATCCGTTCAGATATCTCCTATTATGACGGAAGAATTTATTTTACATCAAAAGGTGGATATCTGTATTCCTATAACCTGAAGGAAGACGGAACAATTGATACAGAAAATCTGATCGAGCCAATCGAAATCGGAAAAATGAGCACAAGTACTCCGGCAATCGCAAATGGTCGCTGTTATGTAGGTTCTTCTTACGGTTCAAATTTCAGTGGAACTTATGGAATCTCAGTTGTAGATATTAATGCAGAAACAGGTGCAATGAATCTTGAATATGTAGTATACACAGATGCTTATCCTCAGACTTCAGGTGTTGTATCAACAGGTTACAAAGGATATAACTATGTATACTTTGCAACAAACGGACCAAGCGGAAACCTCTGGGTTGTAAAAGATGCTCCTGGCATGACAGAACCAGATGAAGGAAGCCAGATTCTGTATACACCGGAACACAAACAATACTGCATCTCCAGCGTAGCTGTGGACAAAGATGGTACCATTTACTTCAAGAATGACTCTGCTTATATGATTGCAGTTGGAAATTCCGCAATTGATACAGACAAACTTCAGGATTTAATTGAAACAGCAAAAGCAACAGATGCTTCCAAATACACAGATGAATCTTACAATGCATTACAGGATGTGATTGCAGAAGCAGAAGCGGTAGCAGAAAATCCAGAATCCAAAGAACAGGTTGCCGAAATGACTGAAAAACTTCAGTCAGCAATAGATGGACTGGTTGTTAAAACAGGCTGGCAGACCATCGATGGTAAGAAATATTACTACAAAGAAGATGGTACACAGGCAACTTACTGGTATAAAGTAGATGGAAACTACTACTGGTTTGGAACTGACGGAATCTTGAAGACATACTGGCAGAAAGTTTATAACAAGTATTACTGGCTTGGAAGCGACGGAGCAATGAGAACCGGTTGGCAGACTATTTACGGCAAGAAATACTATCTTGGAAATGCCAATGATGGAGCGATGAAGACCGGCTGGCAGACCGTTGATGGCAAGAAATACTATCTTGGAAATGCAAGCGACGGAGCAATGAAGACCGGCTGGCAGACGATCGATGGCAAGAAATATTATCTTGGAAACGATGGCGCAATGAAGACTTACTGGCAGTCAGTAGATGGTAAATACTACTGGTTTGGAACAGACGGCGTTATGAAAACATACTGGCAGAAAGTTTACAACAAGTATTACTGGCTTGGAAGCGACGGAGCAATGAGAACCGGCTGGCAGAAAGTTTATGGAAAATATTACTGGCTGGGTCATTCCAATGATGGAGCAATGAAGACTGGCTGGCAGACCATCTACGGAAAGAAATATTACTTCGGTGGAGCAAATGATGGTGTTATGAAAACCGGATGGCAGAAGATTGGCGGAAACTGGTACTACTTTGGCGGAGCCAATGATGGTGCTATGAAAACCAATACATGGATTGGAAACTACTATGTAAACGCATCTGGTGTACGTACAAGAAGCAGATAATTAGTGTACGGACAGGCTAACATTTGATAGAAAATCAATGTGTTACAAAAAAACAGTACAGTAATAAACAGTAATAAAACAAAGGAAGAGCAGACCCTGGCGACAGGGGTCTGTTCTTCTCTATATAAAAAGAGCAGGTAGAAGATATGAATTTACGGAATTTCTGGAAAAAAATAAAAAAACCATTTATGACCGTAGCAGCAGTGATTTTGGTTCTGCTGCTTTTTGTCGTATCTGTGACACAGAATCAGGCAGCACCGGAAAATCCTATGGAAAAAGAAAATGCAGACCCATCCCGTATGTATGTGACCTCCTCCAGTCTGGCCATGGATGAGTCACTTCTGGACAGTGTGGAGAATGCCAATATCAATACGGGAAATCAAGAGAATCAAGAAGAACAGGAAGAGGAGCAACAAGAAGAACAAGACGAAGAAAATCAGGACGAGGAGCAGCAAGAAGAACAACAGCAGGAAGAAAATCAAGAAGAGAATTCGGATAATTCTACAGAAACACAGGAACAGCAAACTTCTGAGGAACAGCAGCAGGTTTCACAGACTCCTCTTGACAGTAATTCGGAACAACTTGACAGCTTGCTTCCAATTGTAAAAAAAGATAAAACAAAAAATAATTCCGGTACAGGACCATCCGGCGGTGACAGTCAAAATGGAGGAAATGGAAATTCCGGAAATAGTGGTCAGGGAACCGGTGGCAATGGCAACGGAAAAGGAGACGGCGACGGGGACAGCCAGAAAGATGGAAAACAGATTGTGGTAGCACCGGAAAATTCCGAAGCGTATTTTACGACAAGTTTGAAAAACGAAGTTGTAACGGAAGCAGAATATCCATTTTCGATTACGTATCATTCCAAACTTTCTGTGATTAGTACGGTAGTTGACATAAATGGGAATCAGCAGAATTATAACGGAAGCATTACTCTTTCCGAAGGTGAAAATAAAGTTACAGTTTATGTGACATTTCGTGATAAATGGAGCAATATCCGAGTTTCTTCTCCAACCTATACGATTTATTACAATCCATCCAATCAGATTTTGATTATTGCCGATGAGTTAAAAGCATTAGATGGACAGACGGTGCAGGAACAACAGCTTGATTTTACCGCTTATGCCTTAAAAGGAACAGAGCGGGTAAAATTAGTCATCCGAAGAAATAGTGAAAAAGCCCTAAAATCGACCGATGGAGATACCGCTTATACAGAAACTTTAAGTGAAGGAAAGAATGTATTTACATTAATTGCGGGAACCGGAACAGCAACGGTATCAGAGAATTATACAATTTACTATGATTCTCAAAAACAGGCGGACGATTTTACTTTGACGCTTGAGGGTGAAAAAAATTCGAGTACGATTACCCCGCAGATGAGCGGAGGTTATCAGACGTTTCGATATGAAAATAATACAAATAGTTTTCGTTTCCGTTTCAATCACAGTCAGATTACCGGAAAAGAAGAAATTACAAGTGTGGTCTGCGGAGACAGCAGAGGTGGAACATACTCGCCGTCTGCCAATTCAAATGGCTGGTATACAATTTCTCTGTATGCGGACAGGGAGATGCCAATTGCAGTTGGATTTATTGATTCCAATGGAAATTCGGGCAGTTATATCTGGAATATCGAATTTAACCGAACCGGTGAGACACCATCCAATATGGCACCGGTTGTGGAACATAATTTAAAATCAGAATACAACACCGAATATGTGGATTTGAATGTTTCTGCAAAAGAAGTCAGTGGTGGCGGTGGCGCATTAAGTGCAGACAATATGCACATTTACGTCAATGGAGAAGAAGTAAAATATCGTGGTTGTTCCGGAACTGCTTATGAATATCTCCTGCATCTTCAGCAGGGAGAAAATGAAGTTGTCATTTCTGTAAAAGATAATCAGCAGTATGAGACGACGAAGACCTATACGGTACTTTATAATCCGTCCCAGATTACCGTTACCTTCCAGTTAGAAGCCGGAACAGTCGGTCTTGGAATGTTGATTCCACGTCATGAAGTAACAATAGATGGAAACACCACGCTGGCACAGCTAGTCGAACAACAGCTTGCTGAATATAGTTTTACTTCTATGATTACAGGAAGTGTGGACAACAGTTATTATCTTGCCGGAATCAAAAAGCCGGGAATGACAAATGGTCTTCATGTACCGGATGAGTTGAAACAGATGATTATTGAGGACGGAATGGGCTGGACCGGAAGCTATCAGACCGATGCCTTATGGGAAAAAGATTTTGCACAGTGGTCAGGCTGGATGGTCTGCGTCAATAATTATTACGTCGGAACAGGAATGGCAAGCAGAAATCTTTCTGACGGAGATGAAATTCGTGTCCGTTACACCCTGGCAGGAGGAAAGGATATCGGTCAGTATGGAAATGAAGGTGTATACGGAAATGTTCAGGGTAATTATGGCAAAGAATGGTAAAAGAAACAGAAAAATAAAGAATCAGGAAAAGAGAGGCAGGAATAGATGAATACAAAAACAGAAGAAATTCTGAAAGAATTAAATAAAATCATCGTGGGAAAAGAAGCGGTGCTGGAAAAGACATTGATGGCAATTTTATCAAGGGGTCATATTTTATTGGATGACGTTCCCGGAGTGGGAAAGACCACGCTGGCACTTGCATGCTCTAAAGTATTAGGTCTGGATTATCATCGAATCCAGTTTACACCGGATGTTGTGCCGTCCGACATCATTGGATTTTCAATGTATAATAAAGAAAGTGGAACATTTGAATATAAGCCAGGTGTGGTTATGACAAATCTTTTGCTTGCGGATGAAATTAACCGTACTTCCAGTAAGACGCAGTCTGCGCTTCTGGAAGTTATGGAGGAGGGACAGGTGACAGTAGATGGAGAGACACATGAATTGCCAAAACCGTTTGTGGTACTTGCAACCCAGAATCCGGTTGGTTCTGCAGGAACTCAGCTGCTGCCACAGGCACAGTTAGACCGTTTTATGATTCGTATGGAAATGGGATATCCGGATTTTCAAAGTCAGGTCAATATCCTGCGTGACCGTCAGACAGAGAATCCACTCGATAAGGCAGAGCAGGTGACATCAACCGATGAAATTTTAGAAATGCAGGATGAAGTCACACAGATTTACATTGAAGATAAAATTTTAGAATATGTTACCTCTCTGGCAATGAATACCAGAGAACAGGAGATGATTCGCTTAGGAGTCAGTCCTCGAGGTGCACTTGCGGTGACCAGACTTGCCAAGGCAAGAGCTTATGTACAGGGAAGAGATTATGTTACCCCGGAAGATGTGCAGAAAGTCTTTTTGGACGTCTGTGCGCATCGTATTATTTTAAATCCAAAGGCAAAAATTGCAGCACTTTCGGCTTCAGATGTCTTAATAGAAGTTTTAAAACAGACAAAATCGCCGGATAACGGTCGATAGGAGAGACTATGGCAAAATCAAGGATTCTATGGGGACTCGAACTGATTTTATGCGTGTTGTTTTATGTATTTACAGATAGTTATGCAGGGCTGTGGCTGTTGGCAATTTCACTGGTGCTTCCGATTGTTGAAATGATAGGGGCAGAGATTTGTGCAAAAAAACTTTTCGGAACTTTAGGCATAGACAATCTGGGTGAAAAACAAAAAGACATGACAGCCATGTTAAAGATTAAGAATACAGGTTTGTTCCCCTTTGACAGAATAATTGCAAAGATAAAATGCGAAAACCTGCTGACAGGAGAGGCAGAAGAGTATGAGATTTTAGCTTCTGCTCCCGCAAAAACAGAAACACTTCAGCAGTTACAATTAAAAAGCAGGCACTGCGGAAAACTTTGTCTGAGCTTAGAAGGATTTTTGGTACTGGATTATTTTGGACTTAGAAAAACAAAAATTCCAGCAGATTCTGAAAAAATGACATTGATTACTCCGAATACTTTTGGACTTCAGGTGGAAGTGGTTTATGGGGAAAATGCAGTGCTGGATGCCGAAGAATATTCCATGAGCAAAGCCGGATTTGACCCAAGTGAAACATTTGCAGTCAGAGAATATCGTGCAGGTGACCACATTCATCAGATACATTGGAAACTTTCAGAAAAATTAGATGGATTAATCGTAAGAGATTATGGACTCCCGGTGCAGAATACCATTTTACTTTTACTAGAGACCGGATATCCGGAAAAAAGCGAAGAATTTCCATCGCAGATGGAAAAGCTGGTAGAATGTCTGGTATCGGTTTCACAGGAAATGTGCGAACAGCAGATTGTACATAGTATTGGCTGGTATAACCATAAAGAGCAGACTTACAGCAGTGCGGAAATTGACAGTCTGGAAGAATTTACAATGATACTTCCGGAACTTCTTTCAGCGGTTCCGGGAGAAGATGGAACTTCGGTTCTCGGTCATTACATGGAACAGAGAGAACAGTGTGAGTTTGCACATCTGGTGCTATTCACTCCGTATCTGACGGCAGATGCCTCGGCTTTGGCAGAACGGTGTCTGGTGACGGAAGTGATTTGTGAGAAAGAGCCGAGAGGCGAATTTACAGAGGAAGGGGCGCATGTGATTTCCGTATCGACAGAAAATGCCGAAGCGGAACTCTCATATCTTGAAATATAGGTGGAAAATGCCGTAAGCAAGAGAAAAAATTATAGGTGGTTCGATTCATGAAAAAAAATCAAAAAAACAGTACAGGAATTATACTTGTTGCTGTACAGACAGAAAAAAATCAAAAACAAAAAAGAATAGAAAATTTCATAGACGGACTGCTGGTGTGGATATTTGCAATGCTGACAGGCATCGCCGTCTGCAACATGTTTGGAATAAAGGTAAATGCACTGCCTGCCATTGCAGGAATTGTGTTTGCGGTGTATCTTTCTTTTGAAGCTGAGTGGAAAGGAAAACTGAAAAAATATGCACTGCTTGCAGAAGTTTTGGTGCTGATACTGGTGCTTCTCCTCTTTCATAAAACGATACTGGATGGATGGAATCTGTTTTTAAACCAGATTTTAGATGAAATCAAACAGCACCTTCCTTATATTTATCCGCAGTATCCGGTATCAGATGGAGATCTGTCAGACAAGTGGAAACTTTCGGTTACGATGGCGGTATTGGTTGTGGTTATCGAAAAGATAAGTACCGTATTTATCAAGATGGAAAACCGGTGGATAACCGGTCTGATTGGACTTATGTGGATAACTTTACAGATTGTGCTCGGATTTGGTCCATCGTTTGTTTTCAATGTTGTATTTTCAGGTGCATTGTTATTGATATGGTTTCGGATGCATCAAAAAGAGGAAACCGGAAGCAAAGAAAGTGCCTTAAAAATAGAAAGTGCCTGTTTTACAGCAGGTATGATTTTGTTTGCAACACTTATTTTCATGCTGCTTGTGCCCGAAAAAGAATACTCCAAAAATGAAGCAGTCAGTAAAATAGAAGCTTCGATAAAAGAAAAAATAGAAGACTGGCGGTATGGTGGAAGTTATGATGCGATGCCAAAAGGAGATTTTGAAGGACTTTCTTCTTTGAAATTAAAAGATGATGCGGTGCTTGAAGTGACAATGAGCGACCCGCAGTCTTATTATTTAAGAGGATACACCGGCAGTGTTTACAATAAACATGGCTGGGAAACAACCGATAAAAAAGTACTTTATCATGCTTCGGATTTATTTTACTGGCTGCATCAGGATGGATTTTTCGGACAGGAAACCTTACCGCTTGCATCTTTAGCTTTAGATGAGACGACAAAAGAAGAACCGGAAAATACTGTCACCATAAAAAACTTAAAAGAGGACAGCCGTTATCTGTACACACCTTATGAACTTACCGGAACAACGCCTGATAAAAATCGAATCGGAGATGAAGGTGTTGTTGCAAAAGGCTTAAAGGGACAGCGAAAATATACTTATACGGCGTTGGAAAATCAGATTAAAAAATATCCGTCTCTTACCGCAAAACTTGCAGATACAGAAAATCTGGATGAAGCCGGAAAAGCATACAGTGAAAAAGAAGCATTTTATAATCAATATGTCTATGAGACCAATTTGGAACTTCCAGAGTCTGTTGAGACAGAATTAAAAGAGATACTTGGAGAGTATACCCTTGCAAATGGCAGTACTCATTTTGATTATACAAAGGCGAAACAGAATATTTTATATGTGTTGAGTTCCCGCTGTACTTACAGTGAAGAAATCAAAAAAGAAATCGGAGATTTGGATTTTTTAACGAATTTTCTTGAAAATACCAAAAAAGGTTATTCCGTGCATTATGCGACAGCGGCAGCATTGATGTTCCGGTATTATAAAATTCCGGCAAGATATGTCGAGGGGTATGTGATTACACCAGACGATGTCAAAAGTATGAAAGCCGGAGAGCCTTATACCGTAGATGGAACGCATGCACATGCATGGGTGGAATATTATCAGGATGGGGTTGGCTGGCTTCCATTTGAATCGACTCCTTCCTATCTTGGAATTATGGAGACCGCAGAAGATTATCAGGATATCTCGGGAATTACTTCGGGTATCGGAGCAGATGACGAGCAGGAACAGCAGGATGAACAGGATAATCTTGAAGACGAAGAACAACCGGAAGAAGAGGAAGATGAGATTGACTGGATTTTGATACTGGAAATGCTTCTTGGTATCTTGATTGTACTGATTACCTTGTTTTTGATTTTAATTATTGTAAAAATCATCCGTGAGCGGATTCGCTGTCAGAAGATAAAAAAATTATTTGACAGTGAAGATTATAATCAGGCAGTCAATGCATTGTTTGAATATACCATGAATATTTTAGCAGTCTTTGGTTTGAAAGTGCGAAATGCTTCTTTGTATCGTTATGGAAGTCAGATAGAAAGCCTGTTTGATGAAGAAATGAAAATAGAATATACCAAGGTGGTAGATATCAGACAGGAAGCCGTTTACAGCAGCCACAGCATAGCAAAAGAACAGAGAGATTTTGTTATGGAATTTAAGAATAAGGTCTGGGAAAAAGTTTACAAAGAAGCAGGATGGCTGGAACGATTCCAGTTGAAGTTTATTTATTTCCTGTAAGGTGGAATCAAAATGAAAAAGAAAAGTTATGGAAAGAAACTGCTGGCATGGGTACTTGCCCTGGCAGTTAGTATGACTCTGGTTCCTGTCATGGGACAAAGAGAAGTACAGGCGGCAAAAATTATGAATGCCTGGGATGGAGAGACAACCGAAGTTCCAAAAACCGATGAAAATGGAACGTATCAGATTTCAAACGGAGCAGAGCTTGCGTGGTTTGCAAAGAAAGTAAATGACGGCGCAAGTTCGATAAACGGAGAACTGACGGATAAAATTTATCTGGGTGATGGAACGTCTCAAAATAAATGGCTGATGATTGGCGATACTGCCGAACATGCCTATAAAGGAACATTTAACGGAAATGGCTATACGGTATACTTTTTAGATGCCGAGATTTCAGAAGAAAATCCAGACGTGCGTTATGCCGGATTATTTGGTGTTGTTGATGGCGGAACCATTTCCAATGTAAAAGTATCCGGAGAAGTTCATAATAATTATGCGGCTTATAAGACCGAGGGAAAGTATGAAAAACTCTATATCGGAAGCGGAGGAATTGCCGGTTATTTAAAAAGCGGAACCATATCCGGCTGTACCAACTATACGGAAACCACGATGGCAGGAGAAGCCCTTCGTCGTAATGCAGGTGGAATTGTCGGAATCTGTTCCGGAACAGTCAGACGTTGTGTCAATAATGGAACGCTTTCTACCAAGGTAAGATTTGCACAGCATAACATCGGTGGAATTGCCGGAATGGAAGTCGGACCAAATGCAGTCATTCGTTACTGCGAAAATAAAGAAGCAGTGCAGGGGTATTATTCGGTTGGAGGAATTGCCGGAGGAGTCTATCAGGGTGCGACGGTGCAGAATTGTTATAATAAAGCAAAAATCAGCGGAGTGGATACGATTGGAGGAATTGCCGGTGGTGTCAATGAAAGCAGTGTCTATGCAGATGGAACGGTAAAAGAATGTCTGATTCAAAATGTTTACAATCAGGGAGAACTTGGAGGATTGGTTTCCTATACGGGAACGATTGTCGGAGGAATCGTCGGTAAACTGGGTTATGCCGATACCAAAGAAGAAGAGAATCCGGCACAGCCAGTCATTAAAAATGCCTATAACATTGCAGTCTATACGAATAAAACCTTTGAATACAGAGGCGCAATTATCGGTATTTTTAAAAGTGGAAAAATCGGACGCGTGTATGCACTTCGAGCTGATTCTTCCTACAATCTGGATTTATACTCTTTTAAAGAAGATAAAACGACAGAAATTATTGACGAGACGGGTCTTTATATCGAAAAAACAATGAAAAGCCAGAAAATGATAACGAAACTTGGTTCTGCTTTTATTAAAGCAAGTATTTTTGATGCGGGAGGCGGGTATCCTAAACTGGCTTTTGAGGAACAGACGACGGATTTAAAGAGCAAAATTGATTCTGCAATTGAAGAATTACAGGGCTGGCAAAGCGAGGAAAATAAGAAGAAATATGGAACAACTTATATTTTAATCGAACAGACAGTGGAAAATTATTTAGAGAAAATTGATTCGGTTGTGACTCAGGATGATTTGGACAGCGTCATGAAAGAGGCAAGAGAAGCCCTTCAAAAAATCAAACCTGGTTCGGAAGTCGATTCCAAATTGTTAGAGGCAAGAAATAATGCAATCTTAGAGCTTGCACAGTATCAGGAAGAACTCTTACAGGGCAGTGAAAAATGGAGTGAGGAACAGATTGCCGAGCTAAAACAGACAGAAGAACAATTTGAAGATGAAATCGAAAATGCCCTGACCATTGCCGACGTCGAAGCGTTATTAAAAACTGCGAAAGATCGTTTGAATGAATTGTCCATCGAGTATACCGAAAGTGCAAAGTTAGGAGAAATCAAAGCGTCTGCAATCGAAGAACTGAAAAATTATGCTTCGGATGTTACGGTTGAGGAAACCTGGAAAAATAAAATCGAAACGGCAAAAGCAGACGGAGAAAAACAGATTCAGTCAGCGAAAACCAGCAAAGAAGTCGCTTCTGCCCTTGCTGAGGCAAAGAAACAAATCGATGAGATTTTAAATACTATTCCGCAGGAAGGTGCATGGGACGGAAAGAGCACAAAAGAACCGAAATTTGCAGAAGGATACTATCAGATTTCAAACGGTGCGGAGCTTGCCTGGTTTGCACAACTGGTAAATTCCGGCGTAACAGGGGCGAAAGCAAATGCAAAACTGTGCGATGACATCAATCTTGGAAATCACAACTGGACACCAATCGGAAGCAGTTCTAAGATTCCATACACCGGAAGTTTTGATGGACAGGATCATGTTGTGCGTGGGCTTAGAATCGAAAGCGGCGACACATACGCTGGTCTGTTTGGTATCGTATATGGCGACGAAAAGCAAAGCATTGAAAATCTTACCGTAAAGGGAAGCATTGAATGTAGCAAAAAAATTGCTTATGCCGGTGGAATTGTGGCATACATGCACGGAAAAAATGAAAGTCAGCGAAATTATATCCGAAACTGTCACAGTGAAGTACAGATTCAGGTGAAAAATGCAAAACGTCACCGTTCAGCAGTCGGAGGAATTGTCGGTTATGCAGATAAGATGTGGGTGAACCAGTGCTCAAATAAAGGAAATGTCAGTCTGGAAAGTGCCGGAGGAATCCAGTTCTATGCCGGAGGAATTATTGGAGATATGGCAAATTCTGTAAGTGTTCGCCAGAGCGTCAACCGTGGCAGTGTTGAAGCAGAGTTTTGTGCAGGCGGACTGGTTGGACGTATGAGTGGAAGTAATGGCGCAGTGACATCCAACTATAATACCGGAGATGTACTGGCAAATTCTTATGCCGGCGGTCTGATTGGTGTTATGACCGGTGCCTCAGGCGGTTCACAGATTTCCTGTTGCTATAACATTGGAGATGTGAACCTGAATATCAGTGGAAAATGTATCGGGGCACTCTTTGGAGCAATGTTAGATGGAACCTATACGAATCTGACGGCGCTCAAAAATCCGGCAAATGCCTCCCTTCCGTTAGTTGGTTTATTAAACGGAAGTGCAAGTACCGGGGAATATCTGGAAGCGGATAAGATGAAAACAGAGAGTTTCTTAAATGCACTGCTTGCATCGGGAAATCATTTTATCAAAGATTATATGAACACACAGGATGGATTTCCGATTTTAAAATGGGAATTAAATCTCGAAGAGTTCCGTGCAGGGGCAGTCAAAGATTTACAGACTTTTGTAAAAGCAGAGGAATATACAGAAGAAAACTGGGTACAGGTATCGGCTCTGATAGCAGAAGGCGTCGAAAAATTACAGTCTGCAAAGAATATGGATGAAATGAATGAAATTCTGACAGACAGTAAGCAGAAGATTTATGAAATCGAAACTTTAAAAGAAGCCGAACAAAAACAGTTAGAATCAGCCATTGCATCGGCGATTGAAGAATTACAGAATTATGCGGATGAAACTGCATATCGTGAAGCGGAAAAAATCCAGCTTGAAACTTATGTTTCCGATGGAGTGAAATATCTGCATCAGGCAGACAGTGTTGAAAAAGTAAATCAGATACTTGCCGATGTGAAATCCAGAATTGACCGTCTTGAGACAGATGAGCAGAAAACCCAGAAAGAAAATCAGGAGAAAATTTCTGCGGTAGAAGCTTATATTAATCAGATAGGAACGGTCAATTTAGAGAGCAAGACTTACATTAATGTTGCAAGAAGTGCTTATGATGAATTATCAGAAGAGTTAAAAGCAAAGGTCAGTAATTATGATGTGTTAGAATCAGCAGAAAAAGAATACGCCCGTCTGTTAGAAGAAAGTGAAGCGGATGAAGCTGATAAAAAGGCAGCATCAGCAGTGGATGAGTTGATAAATAAACTTGAACCTGTGACAATAGACAAAAAAGATGCGATTTTACAGGCAAGAAAAGCTTATGATACGCTCACAAAAAAACAGCAAAGCCTTGTGGCACATCCCGAATATCTGAATCGTGCGGAACAGACTTATGATAAGTTAAAGGCACAGGAAGTTTCCGCTGAAATCTCCGCGATTTTGACCGGAACAATTACCTTAAACAGTAAAGATGCCATCTATAAGGCACAGCAGTTATACGATGCCTTAACGGACAATCAGAAGAAATTAGTGACAAACTATAAGCAGCTTCAAAATGCAAAAGCGATGTATCAGAACCTGATTTTAGCGAGTCCGGTCATCGAATTAATTAAAAATATCGGAGAAGTGACGCTTGAAAAAGGCGGCGCGATTACCCGTGCAATCGAAGCGTATAATGCACTCACCGCAGAACAGCAGGAATTAGTCAGCAATTATTCAGTGTTGGAAGAGGCTTATCAGAACTATTCTGATTTATTAGCGGCGCATCAGGTCAGCACAAAGATTTCTCAAATCGGAGTGGTGACAAAAGAGAGTGGTTCTCTGCTTGAGCAAATTCGAAATGCTTACAATAGTTTAAGTGATAGACAAAAATCACTGGTGGAAAATTATAGCGATTTGGAAAAGGCAGAATCCGCTTATCAGGGCTTAAACAAGAGTGATGAAACCAGCCAGATAAAAAATACTGCGGCAGCAGGAGAAACAGCTAATTCCCATGCAGGTGCGCATGAGAGTGGATATGCGAAACAAAATGGAAGCTCTAATGCAACTGGATCAGGAAATGCAGCAGAAAAATCAGGTAATGCTAAGAACGGAGAACAGGCACAGGAAAAGAAAACCGAGGAGACCGCAAAAGAGAATCAAGAGGCGAAGGCAGAGGAAGCAGAAAATGCGGATGGAGAAGAAACTTCGGCAGAAAATGAAACTGCACTTTTGTCAGGAGAAGAAGGAGATGCCGGTGTAAGCATGCAGAATGGAGAAGAAAACACGGCAAAAGGCAGTGCACCGGTAGCACAAAATTACAGGGTAGTAAAGATTTTATGTGCGGTGCTTGGTGTACTTGTGATTCTGGTGCTTGTAGGTATTGGATTCATGGTAATTGGCTCAAAGAAACGAAAGAAAATTTTATTGAAGTATTGATAAATAGTATGTGTAAAATAAAAAGAGGAACTTATTTATGAAAAAATCAATGTTTACTCTGCTTATGACAGGAGTGCTGTTTGTAGGAGGGGCAGTACCGGTACAGGCAGACAGCGAGAAGTATCAGGTGGATGAAATTAAGTCCATTCAGGATGGAATTGTTTCCTGGGAAAAAGACCAGATGGGAATTGATGGGAAAAATCTTCTGGATGGCGTAGTACTGGAGAGTGCGGGAACTTCAGCAGGAGACTGGCTTGCATTTACAGTGAGCAGAATGGAACAGCCGGATAATCAAAATGGTTATCTTAGTGCACTGCAGGAACAGATAGAAACACTGTATGAAGATGATATTACAAAAACAGTGGAAGAGCAGCACATGAATCCGACAGATTTTTACCGGGAAATTTTGACAATAAATGCCTGTGGGGGAGATGCCCTTGCTTTTGGCACAGATAAAGATAAAAAAGAAATCAATCTGGTAGAAGATGGGATTTTTGACTGTGTGTTTGAAAATCAAGACCCTGGAGTACAGGGCGCAAATGGTTATATCTGGGCACTGCTTGCATTAGACAGTAAAGATTATGAAGAACCGGAAGATGCTGTCTGGAATCGTGAAAAATTAGTGGATGCGATTCTGGAAAAAGAGCAGGAAGATGGAGGATTTTCACTTTCCACAGATGGAGATTCCGATGTGGATATCACAGCAATGGCACTCACAGCACTGGCTCCGTATAAAGATGAGGAAAAAGTAAGTACGGCAATTGAAAATGGATTTTCCTGGCTTTCCAGTCAGCAGCAGGCAGATGGAGCAATGCCATCTATGGGTGTAGAAAGTGTAGAAAGTACAGACTGGACGCTGATTGCAGTATGCAGTAATGACATCAATCCATTAGAAGATGCCCGTTTCTTAAAAGAGGAAAACAGTCTGTTAGACGGAATCTTACAGTTTCGGACAGAGAATGGAGGAATGGCTCATTCTCTGGCAGAAAATGAAAATGCACCAGATGCAATGGCAGGATATCAGACGCTTTATGCGCTTGAAAGTTATAAAAGATATCAGCAGGGAGAAAATACCCTGTTTGATTTAACAGATGCGCAGAGTGTAGATAACAGTGCACCACAGCAGGAGACTTCTAAGCTGAGACAGATGGCGGGAATCCTGATTGCGCTGGCTGTGCTTATCCTGATTGTGGTTGTTGTGCTTATAATCCGAAACAATCATAATAATAAAAAACAAAAAGAAGTAAAATTAAAAAAAGTGCAGGACGCAGAAGAACAAGATGACTGGAATTAAATCCCAAAACAGCTATCAAATTGCCAAATTGGAGAAAATAAAAGGTGTTATCTGAAAATTGCACAAAAATAAATCGACGAAACTATAAAATATGTTGAAAAATACTCTTGTGTTTTAAATAAAAAAAGAGTAAAACATAACATAAATTAAGAAAAGGAAATGCAGTGAAAGGGATACATCACAAAAGAGAACTGGAATCCAGAGAGCCGTTGGCAGGTGTGAAACGGTAGAAAGTGTTTTGTGACATCACCCTAGAGCATCCCGCTGAAATGAAAGCTTTGAGAGATTAAAAGTATTGAAAAGCTTTGAAAACTTTGAAAGTAGGCAGGGACGTGGGCTTCACGTTACAGAAGAGACTGTTAAAAAAGACAGTGGTAAGAGATTGTAGTTAGCGATAGGTACAATAATACAAAGTGGTACCACGGAAAGAAAATTCCGCCTTTGTTATCCGAGAGGATAGCAAGGGCGTTTTTTTATAGATAAATTTATTTCTATTTTCAAAACTTGGTAAAAAATAAATTTAAGAGAAGAGGGAAAGAGCTATGAGTGGAATCTTAATGATGGTAATCGCCATTGTAGTACTCGGAGGTGCATATCTCCTGTATGGCCGTTATCTTCAAAACAAATGGGGCATCGACCCAAACGCAAAAACTCCTGCTTATGAAATGGAAGATGGAGTTGACTATGTGCCGGCGGACACAAACGTAGTATTTGGACATCAGTTCGCATCTATCGCAGGTGCAGGTCCAATCAATGGACCGATTCAGGCAGCAATCTTTGGATGGCTTCCGGTGCTGCTTTGGATTTTAATTGGTGGTGTATTCTTTGGAGCTGTTCAGGATTTTGCATCCATGTACGCATCTGTAAAAAATAAAGGTCGTACAATTGGTTATATCATCGAAGAATATATTGGAAAATTAGGTAAAAAGTTATTCCTGTTATTCTGCTGGTTATTCTGTATTCTGGTTGTTGCGGCATTTGCCGATGTTGTAGCCGGAACATTTAACGGATTTGCAGCAAACGAAGCCGGAGAAGTAACAAAAGTAGTAGCTAACGGTGCAGTTGCAACCACTTCTATGTTGTTTATCTTAGAAGCCGTTGGACTTGGAATGTTCTTAAAATACACAAGATTTAACAAATGGGTGAATACAGCGGTGGCTGTCTTATTATTAGTAGTAGCAATTGCACTGGGATTAAACTTCCCGATGTACTTAAGCCTTGGAACATGGCACATCATCATCTTTGTATATATCATGATTGCCAGTGTTGCTCCGGTATGGGCACTGCTTCAGCCACGAGATTACTTAAACAGCTACCTGTTAATCTTCATGATTGTCGGTGCGGTTGTTGGTGTGTTCGTAGCAAATCCATCCTGCAATCTTGCAGCATTTACAAGCTTTAACGTAGACGGACAGTACATGTTCCCAATCTTATTTGTAACAATTGCCTGTGGTGCGGTTTCCGGTTTCCATTCACTGGTCTCTTCCGGTACTGCTTCCAAACAGATTAAAAATGAAAAAAATATGCTTCCGGTATCCTTCGGAGCAATGTTAATGGAAAGTATGCTTGCAGTTATCGCCTTAATCGCAGTTGCCTCTTTTGCAAAAGGAGAAGCAGCAGCACAGGGACTGACAACTCAGCCTCAGATTTTCGCAGGTGCAATCGCAAACTTCCTTTCCGTAATCGGTCTGCCACACTCCTTGGTATTTACTTTGATTAACCTGGCAGTATCTGCATTTGCATTAACTTCACTGGACTCTGTAGCCAGAGTTGGTCGTCTGTCCTTCCAGGAATTCTTCCTTGATGCCGATGTAGATGAAGAGAATATGAGCCCATTCTTAAAATTTGTGACAAACAAATATTTTGCAACTATCATTACACTGGTACTTGCCTACCTTCTGACAAAAGTAGGATATGCAGAAATCTGGCCGTTGTTTGGTTCAGCAAATCAGCTGTTATCCGTACTGGCACTGGTAGCCTGCGCAGTATTCTTAAAGAAAACAAAACGTCAGGGCTTCATGCTTTGGGGACCGATGGTATTTATGATGGCTGTTACATTTACAGCACTTGGCATGACTATCGTAAAATTAAGCAAAGCATTTATGACAACAGGCTTAGACCTTGGAAACAGCTTACAGCTTATCTTCGCAGTTCTGCTGTTAATCCTTGGTGTATTAGTAGCAATTCAGGGTATCAAGAAATTACTTGAAAAACCAGAAAAAGAAAGTAAAACAGCAACAGCTTAAAAATGGAATTGAAATTGAAAAACTGTTTAAAAAAAGGAATCTTGGTGACAAGGTTCCTTTTTTTATTCTAAAAGTGTAAATTTATTTTTGTCAAAATCCAAAATTCCCTCATCTTTTAGCTTATACAATTCTACAGTCATGGCACTGCGGTCTACGCACAAGTAATCTGCAAGCTGTTGCCGATTTAATGGAATCGAAAAAGAAGAATTTCCGCAAATCTGTGCCTGTTTGGAAAAATATTCCATAAGTCTTGCACGGATGGTATGGTGACTTAGGCAGTCAAGTTTTCTTGAAAATGCAATGTTTTTCTGTGCAAGAATCTGCAACAGATTAGAAATCATCTGCGTGTGAAAATGGCAGGCGGAGGAACAGGTAGCAATCGTGCGGTTTAAATTAAGAAATAAAATACTGCAGTCAGTCTGGGCGACAACTGTTCCGTCAAATTCCAAATCCGGCAGACAGGCATAGACTTCTCCAAACAAATCACCAGGACCAATTCGTCCAAGCAGAGATTCCTTTCCCCAGTATGTTTCCCGAAGTACGTGCACGTTTCCTTTTAGAACAAATCCGATTTTTGAAACCGTATCGCCCCAGCGGAAGATAGAAGTCCCTTTTTTATATTCTTTTATCTGACCGCCAAGACAGACTAACATGGCACGAAGTTCTTTCTTTTCGATTTCACGAAACAATGGAGACTCCGCAAGCACTTCTAAAAAAGCTTCATTTAAATTATTATTTTTTTCCATAAATAAACTCCTTGAATTTGTTGGAAGTACAACAGAATAATTATTTTAATTATAGTATATTCTAACCATAGAAACAAGAAATTTGAAAAAATAAGTGAAACAGCTAAAGGAGAATAGAAGATGAGCAAAATAGAAAAAACAGAAGAAATGTTCTGCTACCAGTGTGAGCAGAGAGCAGGATGCAGTGGATGTACAGGAGCAAGAGGAGTCTGTGGAAAGAGCAGTAAAACGGCACTCCTTCAGGACAAATTAACCGGAAGTCTGGTTGCGCTTGCAGAAGCAGTCGGAGAACAGAATGTATCTGAAAAGACAAATCGTATTATGATTGAAGGATTGTTTGCAACTCTTACCAATGTAAACTTTGATGATGAAGCGTTGGAAAAATTAATCGAAACAGCCCTGAAAGAAAAAGAGGTTTACGCATCAGGATGTTCAGCTTGTCAGGCTCCATGTGGACGCATGGAAATCTATGAAATGGAAAAAGTATGGAGAGAGCCGGATGAGGATATCAAATCCTTGAAATCATTATTATTATTCGGACTTCGTGGGATTGCGGCTTATGCTTATCATGCAATGGTGCTTGGCTATAATGATGAAGAAGTGAACCGTTTCTTCTACAAAGGTATGTCAGCTTTAGGACAGGACCGCACCATGGAAAATCTGCTTGGTATCGTAATGGAGACCGGTGCAGTGAATTTTAAATGCATGGAACTTTTGGATAAAGCAAACACCGAAACTTATGGAATTCCGGCACCGGCAGAAGTTTCTTTAAAAGTAGAAAAAGGACCATTTATCGTAATTTCCGGTCATGATTTAAAAGATTTAAAGATGCTCTTAGAACAGACCGAAGGCAAAGGCATTAACATCTATACACATGGAGAAATGCTTCCGGCACATGCGTATCCGGAACTTCGCAAATACAGCCATTTAAAAGGTAATTTTGGAACAGCATGGCAGAATCAGCAGAAAGAATTTGCTAATCTTCCGGCACCGATTTTATTTACCACAAACTGTATTATGCCGCCAAAAGAAAGTTATGCAGACCGTGTATTTACAACAGGTGTGGTAGCCTATCCAGGCATGCAGCATGTAGATGGAGAAGAAAAAGATTTTGGCGCAGTGATTGAAAAAGCGATTGAACTTGGTGGATTTTCTGAGGATAAGCAGTTTGCCGGAATCAATGGTGGAACAAAACTGACAACCGGATTTGGACATCATACAATTTTAGGTGCTGCTCCACAGGTGATTGAGGCTGTAAAAGCCGGAAAAATCAGCCATTTCTTCTTAGTAGGCGGATGTGACGGTGCACGTCAGGGAAGAAATTATTATACGGATTTCGTAAAAGAAGCTCCAAAAGATTCTATTATTCTGACTCTTGCCTGCGGAAAATACCGCTTTAATGACTTAGACCTTGGAACAATCGAAGGCCTTCCAAGAATTATGGATATGGGACAGTGCAACGATGCATTTGGCGCAGTTAAAGTGGCACTGGCTCTTGCGGAAGCATTTGAATGTGGTGTCAATGAACTGCCGTTGACACTGGTATTATCCTGGTATGAACAGAAAGCAGTCAGCATCCTTCTGACACTGTTACACCTTGGAATCAAGAATATTTACCTTGGACCGACACTTCCGTCTTTTGTTTCTGAAAACGTATTAAACTATCTGGTGGAAAATTTCCAGATCTCACCGACCGGCACACCGGAAGAAGATTTAAAGAAAATTCTTGAAAAATAAAACAAGCTATTATTTATAAAAACGACACCTTTTCAAAAAAATGGCGAAAGGTGTCGTTTTTTGGCGATGAAAAAAGCGCACAAAACAGGGAAAATATGGTATAATGGGCATAAACCAAGAGGGGATTGAAAAAAATGAGGGGAGGAGTATAAAAAGAGTGAAAAAAAGCAAATTTATACCTTGCAAAGGTGGAAAATAAGATGCAAAAGCAAAAGATAGTACAGAAAATTGACCCCGATATCCTTCAATTTTTAAAGGGAAGAAAAGAAGTGCCGGTTAATACAATGATTATTTTGATTAATATTGTAGTGTTCTTTTTGACAGAGTTGACAGGTTCTTCACTTGATGGAAAACATCTGGTTCAATGGGGTGCGGCATACACACCATTGATTCAGGAGGGGCATGAATATTATCGCTTTTTTACCTGTATGTTTTTGCATTTTGGTCTGACGCACCTGGGCAACAACATGCTGGTTTTATTCTTTCTGGGAGATTGTCTGGAACGGGCGGTAGGAAGGGTACGATACCTGTTCATTTACATATCAGGAGGAATGGGAGCCAGTCTGATTTCTTATCTGTCAGAGGTGCGAATAGGAGAAAACGTCGTGTCTGCCGGGGCATCCGGTGCAATTTTTGCCGTAGTGGGTGCATTGATTTATGTAGTAATCAGAAATAAAGGCAGACTGGAAAATTTTACGACAAAGAAGCTGTTATTTTTGGCAGCTTTAACTTTATATCATGGAGTAACAAGCACAGGAGTTGACAATGCCGCACATTTTGGCGGATTCTTGTGTGGATTTGTCCTTGCAGTATTAATTTACAGAGGACAAAAAAATGGCAGAGGACTTAAAAAATTCTAATCAGAATGAAGAGTAATTAGAATAATCAGAGTAACTTAGAATAATCAAAGATTTCAACGATTCTGCTTTCACAGAATCGGAATCTTCAGGATGAATGTAGTTCCTTTTTCAGGACTTGAGGTGAATTCAAGACTTCCCTTATGGGCTTCGGCAATCCGCTTTGAAATTGCAAGTCCCAGACCACTGCCATCCGGTTTATAAGTGACAAATGGTTCAAAGATAGAGTTCTGGTATTCAGGAGAAATACCGCATCCGTCGTCGGTAACCTTAAATGTCACACCTGTACCGTCTGATTCAATTGAACAGACGATATGACCACCCTCTTTAACCGCTTCAAATGCATTGCGAAGCAGATTGTGAAACACTTGCTGAAGTTTGGTGTGGTCAACATACAATAAAGGGATTGGAGACAATTTATTAAAAGCAATAGAAACGTTTTTCTTTTCCAGACTTGGATTAATGGATGCAATTACATTTGCAAATAATGCATAGACGTTGGTTGATTCAAGGTTCAGTCTGAGAGAATTATTGTAACTGGAAAGCTCACCAAGCAGACCTCTGAGAAAATCCATATTTTCCAGGATTTTAATCCAGTTTTGGTCTTCTGATAAATCAGGATGCTGTTTTTCCAGAATCTGAAGAAAACTGTTGATAAGTGTAACAGGATTACGGATTTCGTGGGAAATCTGAGAAAGCATCAGCTGATGTTTTTTCGCTTGTTCCTGATAAAGTTTTTTGTAATCAATTGTTTTATTTTTGCCTTCAATCTGTGAAGTAGCAGATGATTTTGTCATTTGGTGTTACCTCCTCTTTTTTTCTTGATAGTGTAGCACCGTTATAGGCAAATAGCAAATAAAATCATTCTACAAAATATTTGAAAATTCGACAATGACAGCTAGAAGGGAGAGATTTAAAATGTCAGATTGTATTTTTTGTAAGATAGCAGGAGGAGAGATTCCGTCAGCAACTATATATGAGGATAATGATTTCAGAGTTATTCTTGATTTAGGACCGGCAAGTAAAGGTCATGCGCTGATTTTACCGAAGGAGCACTATGCAAATCTATATGAAATTCCGGATGAACTTGCAGGAAAAGCAATTGTTCTGGCAAAAAAAATCATCACCGCAATGACTGAAGTATTAGGCTGTGACGGCCATAATATTGTACAGAACAATGGAGAAGCCGCAGGTCAGACGGTGTTCCATTTTCATATTCATCTGATTCCAAGAAATAATGAGGACCACGTAGGAGTGACATGGACTCCTGGGAAATTGACAGAAGAGGATAAAAATGAAATCCTCGAAAAAATTTCCAAGATTCAGATGAATTAACAGGTGAAGATGACAGAGGAAAAATTACGTGAAGTTTATGACAAGTATTATCGACTGGTAATGAAAGCCGCTTATGATGTCTTAAAAGATTTCGATGATTCGCAGGATGTCTGTCAGGAAGTGTTCCATAAGCTGATACAGAAATGGAACAAGGTAAGTCCTGAAGACTATGCGGGATGGCTGGCATTAACTGCTCGAAGAAAGGCGTTGGATTTCCTCAAAAAAAGTTATCGAAAACATGAGATGACTGTTCTTGAACAGCCGTGTGAAAATGGAAAAGGGGAACACGCAGAAAGGTTAATTTATCATAGAGAGGCAACAACAGGAGAAGACCTGCTCGATGCAATTATCAAGCGGGAATTCACGACAGAATTTATGGACAGGCTGTACGCCAGGAACCCTCAGTGGCACGAAATTATGACGATGCAGGTTTACGAACAGGCAACGGATGCAGAAATGGCGGCCGCTCTGGGTCTGACTATAGAAAACTTAAGAGTTAAAAAACATAGGATGAACAAGTGGATAGAAAAAACGTATGGAGACAAATACGAGGATATATAAAAACAGAATCCAGTGAATCCGGCAGAACAATACTTGTGGATAGATTTCCAAAAAAAATTCCTGTGCCAAATGCCGGCACAGGAGAAATAATTATTTGTTGACTGCCTGTTCAAATAACTGGACAATCTGTTCAATAGAATCCGTTTGTTTGCTTTTGTCCATCGCTTGAATATACGAATCGCGGTTCTGATAAAGAGTCTGGATGGATTCTAACAGTTTCTGGTTAGTAATTTCCTCCTCTTCAAGTACCATGCTGTAACCAAGCTTTTCAAAAGAGCGGGCGTTGAGAATCTGGTCTCCACGGCTTGCACGTGCGGAAAGCGGAATCAGCAGATTTGGTTTTTTCAGTGCACTGATTTCACAGATTGCGTTTGCCCCTGCTCTGGAAATGACGATGTCAGCCAGTGCAAAAAGGTCAGCAAGCTCATCTTTGATATATTCGTACTGAACATAACCTTTGGTATCGGTTAAAGAAGAGTCCAGTTTACCTTTACCGCAAAGATGAATGACCTGGAAGTCTTTTAAAAGTTCAGGCAGAATGGCACGTACTGCATTGTTGACTGCAACGGCACCGAGACTTCCTCCGATGACCATAATGACCGGTTTCTCACTGGAAAGACCTGTAAAGGCAAGTGCTTTTTGGGGATTTCCGCTTAATAATTCCTGGCGGATAGGGGTACCGGTAAGTATGGCTTTGTTGGCCGGAAGTTCAGAGACAGTTTCAGGGAAATTACAGCACACTTTAGTGGCAAATGGAATGGAAAGTTTATTTGCCAGTCCAGGTGTCATATCAGATTCATGGATAAAAGTAGGGATTTTTCGACGTCCTGCAGCAATAACAACAGGAACGGTAACGAAACCACCCTTAGAAAAAACAACATCAGGTTTCAACTGCTTCATGAGTTTTTTCGCTTCATGAAAACCTTTTAAAACCCTGAAAGGGTCAGTAAAGTTTTTGACATCAAAGTAACGTCGTAGTTTGCCAGAAGAGATTCCGTAATAAGGAATCCCCATTTCTTCAATCAGTTTTCTTTCCATACCCTGGTAAGAACCGATGTAAGAAATCTTGTAACCGAGTTCTTTCAGTCTCGGAATCATAGCAATATTTGGTGTAACATGTCCGGCAGTGCCGCCACCGGTGAGCACAATATGTTTCATTGGAACCTCCTGATAAATCAAAAATCAATGTTTCGATGTACAACATTCAATAAGACGGACATTGCAGCGTCTATTAGATAATATGATACAGTCGTTGTGAAAAGTCAAGAAAAGATAGGAAATTCATGAATAAAAACGAAGAAAACAGCGCAAAAAGCAGTACCTGGGCAGAAGAACAGTTCCGAAAAGAAGCAGATGAGCTGGTAAAACGTCTGGAAACAGATGACAGGTTCGATGATTTTGAGCCACCGGAAGAACTGTTTCAAAAGCTGGTAGTTGAAGCTCGGGATGAGGGGCTGCTCGAAGAAGAAAACACAAAACACCTTGAAGATGAAACCAAATCTACAGAAGAAAACACAAAAGAAAATCAGAATACAAAAGTGGTTAAATTCTTTAATCACCGCATAAGCAAAAAATTCCTCGGCATGACCGCCGCAGCTGTGATAACCTGCTTTGGATTGTTTGGTGTGAGTATGAGCACACAAGGAGGCAGGAGTTATGTTATGGATAAAGCGAATGAAGTGTTGGGGGATGAGAAAAATACAGAAATAGAAAATAGTCAAGATAGATTGATTAGTGACAGAACAGAAGAGAAAGCTAGAAGTGAGATAGAGGAAAAACTTCAAATGGAAGTTCCTCATTTTTTTTATTTGCCGAATCGAATGAATTTTGATTCTTATGAGATTGATGAAACTGCGCAGTCTGTATATATAAGATATTATAATGGTGTTGATTATATGTATTTTATTATACAGGCAAATTATAGTGATTCTAGTGGACTTTATCGAAATGATGAGGGAGTCTGCTTGGGAATTGCAGAGTGCGAAATGTCAAATATAGAACCAGAATTATGGAAAATACAGAACGGTGAAAGTGAAAATTCAACCTATTTAGTTCAATGGGAATATAAAAATTCATATTATCGAATTTCTGGAAAAATTACAGAAGAAGAGATGAGAAAAATCGTCAAAGATATTGTATATTAATCCGGAAAGGAGACTTCATTTGAAATCAGTAATTAGAAAATTAAAAAAATCAATAGTAGCTATGTTGGTATTATCTGTATTCTTAACCGTGTCTTCTATTTCAGTATCAGCAGATGGATTAGAAGATTTAGGAAAAGAAGTAGATGGTTCTATTTTAACGAATGAAGAATCAGCAGAAGCTATTTGGCAGAATGTTGCAAGAGGAAGTCTATTAGACCAGGGAATTGCAAAAATTACAAATATTGGAAATCGTACGGTCAATATTTATGGAGCAACTCTTGCTTATAAAACCTGTGATAAATTAATTGTGAAATTGACATTGCAGCAGTATGATGGTGGCTGGGTGAATTATGGTACTTATGGTGATACTGCTACTAATGCAGCATCTATGTCTCGTAGTTACAATGTGAAAGTAGCTGGTGGTTATTATTATCGTGTGAAAGCTGCGTGTGTAGCACAAAAATCGGGTAATTCTGAATCTCAAGTACCTATCACCAACGGTATCTGGATTGATTAATTTTTTTATTCAATTTTAAACTCGGCAAGAATCTCCTATCTTAATGACCAATAAATAAGGTCATAGTCCGTGAATTGCCGGCTGTGAATGAAAAGAATAAGTATTTTTATCCTAAAAACAATTTGTATTTTTAAGTATCTTTAAGTAAAAAAGTTTAAAACCCTGTTTTTGAAAAAATCATAAACTTTTATAAAATAATCTGAAAAAACTATCAAAAGACCCCTATTTGCGGTATAATAGTACTATCTTGAAAGTACTTGAATTAAAACCGCAAAGGGGGTTTTTTTATGAAGTTGACATTTATAGGTGCGACTCATGAAGTTACAGGTAGCTGTTACTTTTTAGAAGCTGCGGGCAAGAGATTTCTCGTAGACTGTGGTATGGAACAGGGTCCTGACCAGTATGAGAACCAGGATGTGCCGGTTCCGATGTCGGATGTGGATTTTGCCTTGCTGACGCATGCGCATATTGACCATTCCGGAAATTTTCCTCTGGCTTATGCAAGAGGATTTCGCGGTCCGATTTATGCAACCGCTGCAACCTGCGATTTGTGTGATATCATGCTTCGTGATAGTGCTCACATTCAGACCTTTGAGGCAGAGTGGCGAAACCGTAAGGCAAGAAGAAATGGGCAGCCGGAGTTTGTTCCGGCGTATACGATGGAAGATGCTTTGAATGTAATTCAGCAGTTTGTTCCGTGTGATTATCATAAAATAATTCAGATTGCAGATGGAATTAAAGTTCGTTTTGTGGACGCAGGACATTTATTAGGTTCTTCAAGTATTGAGATTTGGATTACGGAAGATGGTGTTGAGAAGAAGATTGTATTTTCCGGTGATATCGGAAATACAGACCAGCCATTGATTAAAGATCCTGAATACCTTGAGTCTGCGGATTATGTGGTCATGGAATCTACTTATGGTGACAGAAGCCATGGAGAACGTCCGGACTATGTGCAGGAATTGGTTGATATCTTAAGACGAACCTTTAAACGACATGGAAATGTTGTTGTTCCTTCATTTGCAGTCGGCAGAACGCAGGAAATGCTGTATTTTCTTCGTAAAATTAAGGCAGATAACCTGCTTCCGGAATTTCCGGATTTTGATGTGTATGTCGATAGCCCGCTTGCTGTGCAGGCAACCAATATTTTTAAAGAGCATTATGTAGACTGCTATGATGAAGAGGCAATGGAACTTTTGAATCAGGGAATTAACCCGATTGCATTTCCGGGGCTGAAGCTTTCGATTACAAGTGATGAATCCCGCGCCATTAACTTTGATGAACATTATAAAGTCATTCTTTCTGCAAGTGGTATGTGTGATGCCGGTCGAATCAAACATCATTTAAAACATAATCTGTGGCGTGAAAATTCTACGATTGTGTTTGTTGGATATCAGGCAGTTGGAACGCTTGGTCGTGCACTTTTGGAGGGTGCAAAGGATGTAAGACTGTTTGGTGAAGAAATTCATGTATCAGCAGAGATTGTAAGACTTTCGGGAATCAGCGGTCATGCAGACAATGAAGGATTGATGCGCTGGGCATCTGCATTTAAAGAAAAACCACAGCGTGTGTTTGTGACACATGGAGAAGATACCGTCTGTACACTCTTTGCAGAACGGCTGAAAAATGAACTGGGCTATGATACCTACGCTCCGTTTAGTGGAACGGTCTTTGATTTGGCGAATAATGTGCTGGAGAAAGAGACCGAAGGTATCATAATAGAACATGCAAAGGAGAAAGCGAAAGCACGCAAGGCATCTGGTGTTTATGCGAGACTTGTGGCTGCCGGTCACAGACTGCTTGCAGTTATCCGGCATAATGAGGGCGGAGCAAATAAGGATCTTGCAAGATTGGCAGACCAGATTAATTCGCTTTGTGACAAATGGGACAGATAGAGAAAGAGCCATCGTATAGAAAAATCTGTAGAAAATGTCTTCTGCAGGATATGGATGAAAACGAATATTTTACAGATTTGCGAAAGTACATCGCACAGATAGACAAAGACTTAAAAGTAGAAGATGAGGAGTATCAAAACCGCCTTGCAAAATGTAAGGAGTGTGATAATCTGCTGAGTGGAATGTGTCGAATCTGTGGGTGTTTCGTGGAAATGCGGGCAGTGATGAAGAAAAATCACTGTCCGGCAGTTGAAAAGAGATGGTAGAAAAAAAGAGTGATTCTGAAAAAAGGATTCAGAACCACTCTTTTTCTATGCTTTATGCATTCTGGGTTTTCATTTGTTCTAATGCTTTAGCAAGCTGGTCAGGGCAGGATGTGCCACGGCCACCGCAGTCAATTCCTTTTAAGCGGGAGATTGCTTCATCTACTTTCATTCCTTTTACCAAAGCAGCAACACCCTGAGTGTTTCCATTGCATCCGCCATTGAATTTTACTGATTTTACAGTGTCACCGTCGAGTTCAATTTCAATAGAACGAGAACAGACACCTTTTGTATTAAATACTGTCATTTTAAAGCCCTCCATAAAATTAAGAATAATAGATAATTTTTTGTCTACGCACATTATAGCAGAAAAAATATAGAGTGACAAAGACTAATTTAAAACATTCTTTTTTATTTACGAAAAAACCATCTGGTGCTACAATGGTTAGTATAAACTAATATAAGGGAGAGAAAACAAACCATGTTTCTTGAGATTCGTGATATAAAAAAATCCTTTGGGCAGGGGGACAGTTTTGTTGAGGTCTTAAAGGGAATTAATCTGGAAATCAACAGAGGAGAGTTTTGTGTTTTACTTGGACCGTCGGGTTCGGGAAAATCTACATTATTAAATATCATCGGGGGAATCGACGGGGCAGACAGTGGAGATATCTGCATTGATGGGGAAAAAATGTCAAACATGAATGAAAAGCGTCTGACATTATACAGAAGAAAACATCTGGGTTATATTTTCCAGATGTATAACTTAATTCCAAACCTGACAGTTCAGGAAAACATTGAGGTCGGGGCGTATTTAAGTGACAAACCGCTTGAGATGGAAGAACTTCTGCGTACATTAGGATTGTATGAACACCGCAAAAAACTGCCGAACCAGCTTTCAGGTGGCCAGCAGCAGCGTACTGCCATTGGGCGTGCAATTATTAAAAATCCGGATATTTTGCTTTGTGATGAACCGACAGGCGCGCTTGATTATAAAACTTCAAAAGAAATCTTAAAATTAATTGAGACCGTAAATCAAAAATATGGCAATACAATTATCATGGTAACGCATAACGATGCCATCAAAGATATGGCGGATCGTGTGGTGCGTCTGCGAGATGGAATGATTCGGAAGAATTATGTGAATGAAGCACGTGTAAGTGCCCAGGATTTAGAGTGGTAAATGGGAAATAGGGGAGTGACAGGAAAAAATGAAAAATCCTTTAAGAAAGAGGCTGTTTCGTGAGCTGAAAGGTGAGGCAGGGAAATATTTTGTTATTTTCTTTCTGTTAATGAGCATTATTGGATTTGTATCTGGTTTTCTTGTAGCAGATGGAAGTATGCTGACTGCTTACAATGAAAGTTTTGAGAAATATAATATTGAAGATGGGAATTTCACGGTAAAAGAAAAAGTGAACCGTGCACAGCAGAAAGAAATAGCAAAGTCAGATGTGACATTGTATGAAAATTTTTATGCAGAGCCGGTGCTGACAAATGGAAGTACGATGCGAATTTTTAAAAATCGTGAAGAAGTTAATTGTGTCTGCCTGATGAAAGGAGAATTTCCAAAATCAGCAGATGAAATCGCAATTGACCGTATGTATGCGGATAACAATGAACTGTCTGTAGGAGATATCATTACCGAAGAGGAAAGTGGAAGAGAGTGGAAAATTACAGGGCTTGTGGCGCTTTCAGATTATAGCTGTCTGTTTTCGGACAATAATGATTCAATGTTTGATGCGGTAAAATTTGGTGTCGGAATTGTAACTGAGGAGGCGTTTGATTCTTTTAGTACGGACAACATGATTTGTAATTATTCCTGGAAATATGGAACAGAACCAAAAGGTGAGACGGAAGAAAAAAATGTGGCAGAAGATTTTATGAAAGTCTTAAATAGTGAAGTCAGCCTTGAAACATTTGTTCCACGTTACAGTAATCAGGCGATTCAATTTACCGGTGAAGATATGGGCAGTGACCGTATGATGATGATTATCCTGCTTTATATTGTAATTGCAATTCTTGCTTTTGTATTTGGAATTACAATCAGTAATACGATACATAAAGAGTCTACAGTAATCGGAACATTAAGGGCTTCGGGTTATACCAGACGGGAACTGATTCTTCACTATATGACTGCACCGATGCTGGTTACATTTGCGGGAGCGGTGATCGGAAATATTTTAGGTTATACGGTTCTGAAAAATGTCTGTGCAGGCATGTATTATGGAAGCTACAGTCTGCCGACTTATGTGACATTATGGAACGGTGAAGCCTTTGTGATGACGACAATTGTACCGGTTTTTTTGATGGCAGTGATTAATTTCTTCCTATTAAAAAGAACATTATCGTTGTCCCCACTCAAATTTTTAAGAAGGGATTTAAAGAAAAGAAAACAAAAATATACATTACCGTTGAGTGCCAGGATTCCATTTTTCTCAAGATTCCGGCTTCGTGTGATTTTCCAGAATGTCAGCAATTATGTTGTGCTTACAGTCGGAATTCTATTTGCAAACCTGCTTTTGATGTTTGGGTTGATGCTTCCGCAGGTTTTAAATCATTATCAAACAGAAATCGAAAAGAATTTGTTGTGCAATTATCAGTATATTTTAAATATACCGTTAAATGCGATGAATGAAGAACATAAATTAGAAAGCCTGATGAATTTAATGTATTTTGAATATCAAGTTCAGACGGACAATGAAGATGCAGAAAAATTTAGTGCGTATTCTTTAAAGACTTTGGATAGTGAGTATAAAACCGATGAAATTATGCTCTATGGAGTAAAGTCGGACAGCTGTTACATTCCACTTGAAGATACAGATGGAGACGAAGTGCTGGTTTCCAAAGCGTACTCTGATAAGTATAAAGTGAAAAAAGGCGATGTGATAACATTAAGAGAAAGCTATGAAGATACACAGTATGAATTTACGGTAGGCGGAATTTATGATTATGAGGGCGGTTTATGCGTATTTATGCCAATCGAACAATTGAACCGAACCTTTGATTTGGGAAATGATTATTTCAGCGGATATTTATCAGACAGTGAAATTACAGATATTGATGAAAAATATATTTCGTCTGTGATTGATTTGGAAAGTTTAACGAAGATTTCAAGACAGCTTACTGTATCAATGGGCAGCATGATGTATATGGTGGATGGTTTTGCGATTGTCATCTTTATGGTTGTCATCTATCTGCTTTCTAAGATTGTCATTGAGAAAAATGCGCAGTCGATTTCAATGGCAAAAATTTTAGGTTACAGCAATGCAGAGATTGCGAGACTTTACATTATACCAACTTCGATTGTAACGGCACTGCTTCTGATTATCACGCTTCCGCTGGAAAAAAGTTTGATGGAAATCATTTTTTATCAGATGATGATGACAAGTATGAGCGGATGGATTCCATTTTATGTAAGTCCGACACTGTTTCCGGAAATGTTTGCAATCGGAATTTTAACCTACGCAGTAGTTGCAGTCATCGAATATCGGAAAGTGCGAAAGATTCCGATGGAAGAAGCCTTGAAAAATGTAGAGTGAAAGGTGGGAGAAAAAGTGGAAAAGAAAATAGGAAATGCATTGTGGAAAAAATCTCTTGGAATCGGAACGGCTGTGGTTCTTGGACTGACTGCCTGCAGTGTGGATAACTCTTCCGATAAGGAAAATGTGGATAAAACCTCTGGAAATACACAGGGGGAAACAAAGTCTCAAAAGGATAATGATACAAAAGAACAAAGCAGTGAGAAGCAGTCCGATGGAGAAAAAGATAAAACAGAAACGGTATATGCAAAGGCAGACGCGGACGGAACAGTAAATGAGATTACCGTAAATACAGTTTTAAAAAATAAAAATGAGAAGAAGATTCAGGATTATTCGAATCTGACCGATATCAAAAATATAAAAGGGGACGAAGAATATACCAGACAATCGGATGGAACAATTCTCTGGGACAATCAGGGAGAAGACATTAAATATGAAGGAAAGAGCAGTGAACAACTTCCGGTAACAGTTCAAATCAGCTATTTTCTGGATGATAAAGAAATTACTCCAAAAGAGCTGGCAGGAAAAAGCGGCTCACTTAAGATTCGTTTTGATTATGAAAATCATACCAAAGAAGAGACGAATGTAAATGGAAAAAAAGTGGAACTTCCTGTTCCGTTTGCAGCGATTTCTGCCCTGCTTTTATCAGAGGATAATGCAACAAATATCGAAGTAAAAAATGGAAAAGTTATTTCATTGGATGGACAGAATTTGATTATTGGATATGCCTGCCCCGGACTTTCCGAAAATCTGAATCTCTCCGATTCTGAGCTGACGAAAGATATTGAGCTTCCGGAATATGTGGAAGTGACAGCAGATGTAACGGATTTTGAACTGGATTTTACAGCGACGGTATTTTCTTCTGGACTTTTGAGTGATTTAGATGAAGAGAATCTCGATGATTTGGATGAAACTTCCGATAACATGGATAAAATTCAAGAGGCTTCAGGAAAATTAAAAGACGGCAGTGGCAAGCTTTTAGATGGAATGAAAACCTATGATGAGTATATGAAGCAGTATCTAAGCGGAGTTGACTCTTTAAAAGAAGGAGTGGATGCCTTAAAGAGTGGAATGCAGGTATTAAATGAAAACAAGACGGCGCTTGGAAGCGGAGCTCAGGCATTAACAGACGGATTGTGCCAATTTTCAAACAGCTTGTCAGCGATTTCATTCGGAAATGCTTCCGGTCAGAGTGGGGTTGATTTTAGCGGAGTAGAAAATGCAATGGTCGCATTAGTGGCAGATGGTCAGAAATTAAATACAGCACTGACTCAATTACAGACTCAGCTTCAAACGGCTGGAAACTTTGTGACAGAGGCAGTGACCTATCAGACAACCATTCAGACCACTGTTGAAACTGTTAAAAATACACTGGAAGCGATTGACTGGGATGCAATTGAAGATAATGCGAAGGTGCAGAGGGAAGCACAGATAGATTCAGCAGTAGAGGCAGCTCTTAATGAGACGATGCAGGAAACTTCCTTAAGTGAAGAAGAACAGGAAATTTTAAAAGAGGGATTAAAGAGCAGTCTGGAAACCCAGTTAAAGGAAAATGCTAAGGATACCGAGCTGACAAAAGAAGCCAGAGAAAAAACGGAAGAGGCAGTGCAGACCCTGCTTTCGATTCCGGAACTTAATATTCCGGATTTAAGCGTGGATACCAGTGCCCTTCCAGCGATTTTGACGGATATGCAGGCTCAGATGCAGGCACTTGGAGAAGCAGCGGAATTGCTTGGAGGACTTCCGGAACAGATGCAGACCTTGCAGGAAGGAATGGAGACGATTCAAAATGCAGCCGAGCAGCTTGCTAAAGGAAGCAGTCAGTTAAACACCGGAATCAGTGCATTTTCAGATGGAATTGGTCAGCTATACGTGGGCGGTCAGAGTTTAAGTGAAGGAACAGACCAGTTAAGCAGTGCCGGAAGTGCTCTCGACAGTGGTTATCAGGCATTGATAGATGGGATGAAAGCTTTAGATGAAGGATTTGCAGAGTTTGATAAAGAAGCCATTCAGAAATTAACCGACCTTGCAGGTGATGACCTGACAAATTTGACAACAAAGATACGAGGTCTTAAAAAAGTAGATGCCGAGTACCAGAACTTTGGAGGGATTTACGAAGGGCAGAGCGGAAGTGTACGGTTTATTATCGAGACAGAGGAGATAAAAAAATAGAAATGTAGAATACGCTCCTGTTTAAGGGTAAGACAGGGGTGTATTTTTTGTTTTATATTTTAAGAATTTGCGAGAGGCACCTTCTTTCGTGAATGTTGCAATGTTTGTTTCGTCACTTTCATTATACAACATGAACGATTTAAGGTGTCTTTCTTTTTAGGTAAAATCACGAACTTGCTCATTTATAGTAAATACATTAAAATTTGAGTAGGCATACAGGAGAAAGTAGGGTAAAATAATGCATATGCTGAAAAAATGGGAGAAAAGATATGTGCATTATCCCACAGATGTTCTTGGCGGAGCTCTGGCAGGCGCTATATCAGGATATCTGGGATATCGGTTCATTCAGGTCATTTTTTACAGAATAGAACAAGAAGGGGGAGGAGCATGTCTGAAGTAAAGAATAAGAAAAAGAAATCCACTATTATTCAGGTCAGTATTGGTGTTCTGGCAGTTATTCTGGCTATCCTTATTATTATAATGATGAGAATTGTTTCTGATATTCAGGGAACGGCCCGTATTGTAAATTATACTGGTTTAGTTCGTGGAGAGACACAGAGGATCATCAAGCTGGAGGTTGCCGGGGAACAGGACGATGCAATGATCCAGGAGGTAAGGTCTTTCATTGGTGGTCTGCGCGATGGAAATACCAAACTGAATCTGGTATATTTGAATGATAAGGATTTTCAGAATAAAATGCAGGAACTGGATGAAGGCTTTTCTGATCTGTATAACGAAATCTGTTTGGGGCGGTCTGAAGGATATGAAAAAACAGATATTATATCCAGAAGTGAGGACTTCTTTGTAATCTGTGATGAAGCAACAGGTCTGGCCGAAAAATATTCGCAGAAAAAAGCCACATCCTTATCATTGTTTGAAAAATATATTACAGCAGATATTGTTGTATTGATGCTGTTGATCGGATATGAGTTTATCAAAGCAATACAATATGCTGCAATGAACCGTTTGCTGCAGCGAAAGGTATATCTGGATGATGCGACGGGACTTCCGAACAAAAATAAATGTGAAGAATTGCTGAATGAGGAAGAACCGGATGCAGATATCGGTGTATGCAGTTTTGATCTTAATAATCTCCGGCGTATTAATGACAGCAGAGGACATGAAGCCGGTGATGCTTATATCCGTAGATTTGCTATCTGTCTGCGGGATTCCATGCCGGCTGAGCAGTTTGTGGGAAGAGCAGGTGGAGATGAATTTCTTGCAGTTACCCATGGATTGGACAGGGAACAAATGACACAGTGTCTTGAAAAGGTGCGCAGAGATATGACAGAGGAATCCAGAGTGTATCCGGATACACCCTTAAGTTATGCGGTGGGATTTGCATTGGCCGGTGATTTTCCCGGGAGTACAATGAGAGAACTGTTTAACTGCGCAGACAAAAACATGTATATCAATAAAAATCATGTGAAACGGGAAGAGGCTACAGCAGAAAGGAATCAGGGATATCAGCTGTTAAAGCTGCTTAATCAGCATGGCAGTAACTTCTCAGACTGCCTGTACTGTGATGCCAGGATGGATACCTATCGGGCGATTCGTTCCAGCGAGAATTTTTTCCTGGCTTCTGACGGTGCATATTCCGGAGCAGTGGAACAGATCATAGAGGAACATGTTGAAAGTTCCTGTCAGGTAGATATCTGCGAAGGGCTGCAGATTTCTGAGCTTCAAAGGAAGATGCATACGAAGGAAGATGTGCTGGAATATGAGTATAATACCGGAAAACAGGGGGCATATAACCGTCTGACGTTGATTCCGGTGGACTGGGATGAGGATAAAAAGCTGCATCATTTTCTCCTGGCATTTGAAACTATCCGAAAGACTTCTGAAGGTCAGACAGGTGCAAAAGAGCAGTTGCAGCTTTATTATGAACAGTTGAAACAGTCTATCTTGGAAAATGACAGCTATGTGGATGCGCTTCTGGAATTGTCAGATGTGATCTATACAGTAAATCTGACAAAGGATGTTCTGGAAAGAAGGATCGTACTGAATGGAAAAGAGCAGAAGAGCCGGGAACTTTTTATGGATTATTCGCTTCCGCACTCTTATCAGGATTACTGCTGGGAATATGAGAAAAAAGTCACTCAGGAAACAATTGCCGGTTACTGCATGACAGATAATTGTGAAAAGCTTCGTAAGAGGTTTGAGAACGGAGAAACACATATATCTGTAGAATATTGTGTCTGCGAAGACGATGGAAGTATCCGATGGGTACAGAAAACAGTGCTTATGACCAGTATGGTAGTGTTTGATACAGAAATCCTTGCTGAGATCCCTATGATCTATGCGATCATTCTGCTGCAGGATACCACACAGAGACATGAACGTGATGAACAGGAACAGGCGCGCCTTCAGGCTGCATTCAATGAGATGCGTGCCGAGAGCAGGGCAAAAACGAATTTCCTCAGTCGTATGAGCCATGATATCAGGACACCTTTGAATGGTGTTATTGGTCTGTTAAAGATTGATGAGAACCATTTTGAGGATAAGGCACTGATACAGGAAAATCATAAAAAGATGAAGATAGCAGCAGATTATTTGCTTTCCCTTATCAATGATGTTCTGCAGATGAGTAAAATAGAGGAAGGCCATATTGTTCTGGCTCATGAATATATCTGTCTCAAAGATCTGGTCTATGAGATTGAGAGCGTTATCACTCACAAGGCAGCAGATGAGAATATTCAGTGGATTTATGAGAAAAATAAGGAGGATATTCCCTATCCTTATGTCTATGGAAGCTCACTGCATCTTCGCCAGATTTTTTTGAATATCTATGGAAACTGTATTAAGTATAACCGGCCGGGAGGAAAGATTACTACCGTAATGGAGGCGGCAGATGTACATGATGGGATTTGTACATACAGATGGACGATTTCTGATACAGGTATAGGGATGAGTGCAGAGTTCCTGAGTCGCATTTTTGATCCATTCTCACAGGAAAAAACAGATGCCCGTAGTGTTTACCAGGGAACCGGTCTGGGGATGGCGATCACTAAGGGATTGATTGAGCAGATGAATGGAAGTATTGAAGTGACAAGTCAGGAGGAAGTTGGATCTGTGTTTGTCGTTACCATTCCCTTTGAGATTGCAGAGAAACAGAAAAAGGATGAGGAAATTGTAGAGAAATATGATATTTGTGGACTGCATCTGCTGGTAGCCGAGGATAATGATCTTAATGCAGAAATCGTAGAAATGCTGCTGACAGATGACGGTGCGAAGGTTACAGTTGCAAAAAATGGCAGACAGGCAGTGGAGTGCTTCGAAAATAATCCTCCGGGAACCTTTGATGCCATATTGATGGATGTCATGATGCCTGTTATGGATGGTATTGCAGCAACAAAGGCGATTCGTGCTATGGAGAGGGCAGATGCAAAAACAATTCCGATCATTGCAATGACTGCAAATGCATTTGAGGAAGATGCAAAAAAATGTCTCGCAGCCGGCATGACCGCACATCTGGCAAAACCATTTCAGATAGAAAATGTGGAAAAAGCCATTGTGGAGTGCTGTGGAAAGTAATGCCATCTGCAAGAACTGTTGCCATCAGTAAATTATCAGAAGCAGAGTGAAAAGTCTGGATGATGAAAATATGAGTAGAGAAAGGCGTAAGTCACAGAAATGTGGGTTGCGTCTTTGTTGTCTGGTATTGTAAAGTGGTGTCAGATTTGTCGTAAATGTCGTAAATTTGTGGTCAAAAAATGATGAGAAATGCAAAATCACGAACTTGCTCATTTATAGTTTACAATTAAGAAAAAAACTCAGAGTAAGATTTTTTGTTCCAATTTCGACAGAATCTGACAATCTATTTTGTTGACAAAAGAATGGCAAAAAGTTAGAATTAAGCTAGGATATCTTAAGTATAAAGAGATTAACGAAAGCAAGTAAGCAGGAAAGGGAAGTGCGAATACTCGCTTAGTTTAGTAACTATATTTTGTATTTAAGATATGGCTGCAAAAGTACGGCATTAGGGAGTGGCTGTAGTTTGACAAACAGGGAGAAATCCTATGAAAAGGGGTGTATAAGGATGAGTAAGGAATTACCGGTTTTAAAGGTGACGATGTTAGGACGTTTCTCTGTGAGCTGGGGAGAAAAAGACATTGCATTTAAGAGAACAACGTCAACGAAAGCATTGCAGCTGTTTCAGATACTATTGTATACAAAAGAAACAGGAATTCAAAGAACTCGTTTGCTAGATTATCTTTATAGCAGAGATGAACTGGCAGATATGGCAAACAATTTAAGGGTAACTTCACACAGACTGAAAAAAATGCTTGTAGATGCAGGACTGCCTGAGTATGATTACATACAAATTAAAAAGGGAGTCTATAAGTGGAACAGTCCGATGGAAGTTGAGGTGGATGCCTTAGAATTAAAAAAGCTCATTGAAAAGTCAGAAGAGACAGAGGATATCCGGACAAAAATGGAACTGCTGACAAAAGCCTGCCGGATTTATAAAGGAGAATTTCTTCCGGAACTTTCGGGAGAGGACTGGGCACTGCTTGAAAGTGTAGAATATAAAAAAGTTTATGAAAAAGCACTGAAAGAAGTATGTGAGTATAAAAAGGCACAGAAAGAGTACCAAAGTGTGTTGGAACTTTCTAAATCAGCGTCTGAAATTTATCCATTTGATGAATGGCAGTCTGTGATGATGGAAGCGCTGGTTGCTATGAATCGATACAAAGAAGCCATTCAGATTTATGAAGATACGGCAAAATTTTTCTTTGCAGAATTGGGTATCAGTCCATCTGAAAAAATGATGGAGCAGTTTAAAGAAATGAGCGAACGGGTCAGTTACAAACCGCAGGTATTAAAGGATATTCGTGGCGGTTTAAAAGAAAAATATGAAGAAAAAGGTGCGTATTACTGTAGTCTGCCAAGTTTCCGTGATACCTATCGTCTGGTGACCCGTATTATCGAAAGAAATGGTCAGTCTGTTTATTTGATGTTGGTAACGTTAACAGACGGAAAAGGACGCCCATTAGAAAACAAAGAGCGTTTAAAGGTGTTATCTGAAGAGTTGGATCATACAATTAAATGTTCACTGCGTAAAGGCGACTCTTATACCAGATACAGCCCGAATCAGTTTTTGATTTTACTGGTAGGGACAAAACAGGAAAATTGTCCTCAGATTTATGATAGAATTACAAAATATTTCAGCCGTGAGCATAAAACATGGGCACAGTATTTAGAATATTATGTATCATCTATTGTGGATGTTGAACAGAAAAAATCAAAGATTACCTTCAACGGGCAGAATGACCTTTGAAGGTTAAGAGGTAAAGGTGTGGTGTATGAAAATATGAGAAGCGGACAAAATATAGGACGAATAAAGGCGGCACCTAATCTTGTAAATATATGTGTAGACGAAATTGCGCAGGAAGAAATGAAAGGACGTCTTTATCATTGTTATAAAAAAGAGGCGACGAATTTTAAAAATGTCGTTGAGCTTTTGGATGAGATGGAAAAACTGTATGATAAACTTCATTTTCCGGAAGCATCAACAAAGAGCAGGTCTTTTTTGAAAGAAAAAGCTCCACAGCAAAGAGAAACAATTCCTAAAGCTGTTGAACCTAAAACTGTATTAGAACAAAAAGGCACAAAGGGAACATTTCTGGTGTGCGTTCAGTATCGACAGAATGCAACCTGGCAGGGCGAAATTGTTTTAATGGAATCAGAAGAAAGTTATGAGTTTTCCAGTGCACTGGATTTGGTTAAAATTATCAACAATACTTCAAGTTTTTAAGGTACGAAAGAAAAAACATTACCAGCAGATGTATGGTAATGTTTTTTTGTGGCAAAATTTAATAAAAAAATAAGGTGTAATGCTTTTTGTAATGGGCAATACGCTATAATAACCGCATAGTAAAAAACATAGAATATTTAATGATTTAATTTGAGAAAAGAAAGGAGGCGAAGATATTGTGGCTAAGAAAAAACAGACCAAAACATTTATCGTAAAGATTAATGAATGTCAGAACTCAACCTGGCAGGGAAGTGTATTATGGGCAGAAACAAAACAGGAACAATATTTTCGCAGTGCCTTAGAATTATTGAAGTTAATAGATGGTGCAGTAACTGAAGACGAGGATGAGATAGTAGAAGGAGGAAGCCATGAAAAGTGAGAAAAGTAAAAAAATTCTGGCGTTTGTGCTTTGCATGGTTCTGATGCTGACAACCAGCATGTCTACTATGGCAGAAGGTGGTCTGATAGGTGGAACCTCTTCTGAATCCATGGCAAGTCAGGAACCTGAAACACAAAGTACAGAAACAACGACAACGGGAGAGACGCAGGCAGAAGGAATTAACGAAGAGCTAAGTACATCGAAAGAAACAATACCGGAAGTGAAAAAAGAAACAGAAGCAGTTGCAGAAGAGACCGTTTCTGAAGAAACTGTTTCTAAAGAAGGTGTACAGTCTGAAGCAACTGAAATCAGACATGAATTTCAGGATGAAAACGGAAACGTGCTTACAAGCGTTATCGCAAATCTTCCGGAAGGTGCATTTGAAGCATTAACCTCAGACATTGTGATGGAAGTAAAAGAACTGGATGCCGAAACTCAGGAACATGTAAAAGCGTTAATCGGAAAAAATCTTCCGGAAACAGAAAAGCTTGGAAATTATCAGTTCTATGAAATTAATTTTAAAGTAAACGGTGAAAATCAGAATCCAAACAAACCGGTTACCATTACAATTGAAGAAAACAATACCAATATTCAGACAGCAGATACGAAAAAAATAAATGTTTTCTATCTGGACAAAGCAACCGAAGAAAATAAAAAAGAATCCGATGAAATTTTAAATATAACATCAAAAACGGACTTAGAGGAAGCTCTGAAAGCGGAAGGAAAGAGTATAGATAATATTGATGAATATATCTATTCCGATGTTAGCTTGAATCAGGAAAAAAATGCAGTTAATAAGGTGCTATTAAAAGCTGAAAAGTCCGGAGTTTATGGATGTTATGTAAAAGAAACGGCTGAGGCAGAAGAAAGGATAGTTGAAGAGCCGAAAGAAGAAATTAAAGAGGAAGTAAAAGAAGAGGCAAAAGAAGAGACAAAAACAGAAAAGACAGCAAAAGCTGAAACTGAAATAAAAGAAACCAAACCTATACTTACATACGAAGATGAAGAGGTAACAATTAATATTACAGAGGAAAAAGAAGGTGCAATTCCAGAAGGAACAACCTTAAGTGTAACATCGGTTCAAAAAGATACGACAGAATATACTGAGGTAGAGGAAAAATTAAATCAGAAGGCAGAAGACGAAGAGTACTCTATAGCAGGATTTCTGGCTTATGACATTACACTCACAAACAAAGATGGAAATAAAATTGAGCCGGATGGAAATGTCAAGGTTACGATGAAATATAAAAAAGGAGTATCACCGGAAGATGTTGATACAGAAAAATCAGACCTTGATGTTACAGTTATTCATCTTGAAGAAGATAAGAATGGAGCAGTAAAACAGGTTGTCGATATGGTGGCTGATGAAAAGAAAGAAGCAAACATACAGACAACAAGTGGAACAAAAGTTACAAAGGCAGAATTTATAACAGATAGTTTTTCTAATTACGTGCTAGCCTGGTATGCTCGCGATGAAGAATCCGGGTTGGATAAAGTTGAAACAGTCAGTCATGCTCAAGCGGGTATTACAATGCGAATGATTGATATGGAAGGTAAGGATTCTAACAAATATAAGATAAAAGCTTTGGATAGTAGTACCTGGATAGATTTAGGAGGAGGCTATTGTGCCGGAACGTGGAATAATGGAAACTGGCAGAATAATAACAATCAGTCAGGAAGTATTAAAAAAGGTCTTTTAAAAAATGTGTTAGGCACAGATGGCTATCCAATTACAACAGGAGTGAATACCTGTATTACAGGTCAGAAATCTACGGGTTCAGCAATTCCCGGAACTGCTAATGAAAGTTTGGCGAGTCTTTTTAGCGGAGGAACGGAAGTAGATCATTTATTCCGAAAAGATATCTATAACAGCACAGGTTATTATGAATACAGTAGTTTTCAGAATTATGCATATTTAGGAAACAATACAAATTTTACCGTATACAATGCACTGGGTACACCAAGTAATGAAAATCAGTATTATTATAAACGTGGAAACTTTATGCCGTATAACACAATTAATAGTCAAAACGTATCAACTAATAAAAATGAATATGATGAAAATGGTAGTGTTTTATCAGATTCAGATAGTGCAAAAGGAAAAACACTTTATAAAACAAATGGAAATAATTATTACTTTGGGATGTATATGGGCGCAAGTTTTTTTCAGCCAAAAGATGGTAAAATAGCTTCTAAACAGGTTAGTGGTCAAAAAGACCCGATGATATATGAATTCAATGGGGATGATGACTTATGGATTTATATCGACGACGTCTTGGTGCTTGATATTGGTGGTGTTCATGATGCTCACTCCGGCAGTATTAATTTTAATACAGGAGAGGTAAGCTGGTATGATTGTATTAAAGGAGGTACACCAAAAAAATATAAGACAACGATTAAAAAACTTTTCAGAGTTGCTGAAAAGCTTCCGAATGGAAATAAGTGGACGAGTAAAACCAGTGATAAAGAAATAGAAGAATGTTTTGATGGCGATACATTGAAAGATTATAGCCTCCATTCCTTTAAAATGTTCTACATGGAACGTGGTGCAGGTGCATCTAATCTTCACATGAAATTTAATCTTCAGGTTATTCCGGAAGGTCAGGTGGAAGTTAGAAAAGAACTGGAAAACACAGATAAAGAAAAATACAGCAATGTAAAATTTGCTTTCCAGGTCTATGCACAGAAAATTAAATCAACAGATCCAAAAGGAAATGAAACGTATTACGATGACGAGTATGAATTATTAGATAGTGCAACGTATAAAGATTCAACAGAAAAAGTTAAGTTCCAGGATGTAACATTTAATGATACGACATATAAAAAGGTATTTTATCTAAAACCATATGAGTCAGCAATATTTAGCGGACTGAAAGCTAACCGAAAGTATTATGTAATAGAGGTTGGAGTGAATGCTCAGCAATATGATAAGGTTATTATTAATGGCGTTGAGTATAAAGCATTTGATGAAAATGCACAGCTTAGTGGAACGATTTCGGATGTTAAAACAGATAAAAAGACAGTAGAAGAAAGACCGACAGTAGTTTGTGTAAATAATTGTTCTGCATATAACAGCCGTGAACTTCGGATTACAAAGCAGATGAGAGATGGACAGGTAACAAACGATACCTTTTCATTTAAGATTCAACTATCTAATAATGAGGCTAATCAAACGTTAGTGCCTTATACAAAGGGTGATTACTATCTTAAAGATGGGGAAGGAAATTATTATTACTACAAAGATGGAGAATTGGAATCAAATGGCAGTAAGAGTGTTGTTTGTGGCAAAACAGATGCAAATGGAGTTGTTACTGGAATACCGGCAGGTTATACAGTGATTGTTACACAGATTCTTTCTGAAACAAGTTTTCTGGTAGAAGAAGTGAATCTGGATAAAACAAGATATTTAGAGCCTGAAAAATCTGTCAGCAATTGTGAAAAGTCGGACATTAAAACAGCAGACGAAAAAGTAGAAGAGCAAAGAGTTGCAGATGGAAAAATAGAATTGAAAAAGGATGCTCAAGTAACAATTGCAAACAAAATAAAAGAACTGGATGAGCCGGATGCTCCATTTATTGAAGTGACTAAGAGATTTAATGGTTTAACAAAAGAACAAATCAGAGAGCTGGCAAAAGCAAGTCCTGCGTATCAGATAACCGTAACAAATGGAAGTGATACAAGAACGCTTATAATGGATGCAGATAAGCTGGACGAAAATCTGACAGGGAAAGATACAACCTGGGTTTACACATGGAAATTGGAAAATTGTTCAACAGGAACTTACAGAGTTGTCGAGTCTAATTATAAAAAAGATGGATATCAGGTAACGCCATCAATTAATGGTTCAAATGGAGACAGTGCAGATGTGACAGTTAAGCAGGCGACAATTAAATATACTTCAACTATGTATGAAACAACATGTTCCGCACAGGATTATTCAGTTGGAAAAGTAAATTTAATTGTTGCAAAATTAACCCAAAATGAAGGATATTTTGTTTGGACCAGACAGCCGGCAAGTATTAAAGCAAGAATGGCAATTGTTGATTTGATTTCCAGAAAAGATGGAATTGACTTTTCACCAAAAGCAGTTTTAGAGAAATGTTATTTCTTTAGTGGAGTGGATAAAATTAGTTCCACATTGACATTCCGAGACGGAGAGATTACTTACGACGGTGAAAACATTATGCACTTTGATAAATCAAAACAATGGGCAATGTTTGCAACAGGTAATTATACAGTGACAGATGGTCAGGATGCAGAAGTAGAACTTACGAATACCTATCAGGAAGAAACAGCAGACCTTGATTTGATGAAAGTCTCAGAAAATAATACAGACTTAAAATTAGATGGAGCAGAATTCCAGCTGTATAAGAAAGCTGGTAACGCTTATCAAAAATTGGGAGATGTTTTAACCGTTAAAAATGGAGCAAATGAGATAGAACTCAAAGGGTTAGAACCGGGAAAATATTATCTTGAAGAAACAAAAGCTCCAACAGGTTACTTGCCTTTAGGTAATAAAATTTACTTCAAGCAGGAAAAGGGTGAGGTTATTTTAACAGATATGGCAGGTAATCCACTTACTCAGAAACCGGATATGTGGTTTTTAACCACAGATGAGAAGAACGTATTAACAATCAAGAATCAGGTGGTATACGAACTTCCAAGTACCGGCGGTTCTGGTATCTATCGCTATACGATTGGAGGCGCATTGCTTATGATGGTTGCGGCACTAATCTTATATAGAAACAAATCCAAGGAGGTGCTGAATAAATAACAAAATGAGATTATGGTTTCAGCGACTTCCAAATCGCAAAAGTAAAGGGGAAACCAAGTAACGAGAGAAACTAATAATTAAGTAAGGGAAATCCTGGAAAGAAAAGGAGAGAGAGTATGAGTAAACTTAAAAAAATGTTATCAATGGTATTGGCAATGGTAATGGTACTCGCTATGAGTATTCCAACATTTGCAGCGAATGGAAAAACCGAAGGAAATGCAGCAACAGGAACAGCATCCGATAAAGGAACAATTACAGTAAGTGGCGTAGAAGAAACTGGCGTTACAGTAAAAGCTTACCAGATTATCAAAGCAAAATATGAGAATGGCGGAAAGTTCTCAGGATATGAATCTTTATATCCAACTATTATTACAGATGTAACTGCTGATGATATTACTGTAGACTCAGCTCAGCTCGCTGACATTATTGATGCAACAAAAGTTGCAGGTACAGAATATGCTATGACTTCTGCAGGTGGAACCACTTATACAGCAGAAGTTCCTGTAGGTTCTTATTTAGTTGTTATCTCAGGTGCTGAAAATAAAATTTATAACCCATTGGTAGTTTCTGTAGTATACAAAAACAAAGATGGAAAAACAGCAATGGATTTCAACGAAGTAGATGTTACAGATACAGCAAATGCATGGGCTAAAGTAAGTGGTACTCCTGTTTTAGACAAAAAAATCGTTGAAGGTGAAAACAAAGTTAAGGGTAACACAGTAAACATTGGTGATACAGTAAAATACGAACTTTCAACAACAATTCCTTACTACGGTGGAAATTATCCGAAGTTCAACATCGTGGATAAATTAAACGGCTTAACTTATACAGAAAACAGCCTGACAGTTACAGCAGACGGTAAAGAATTAACAGCAGGAACCGATTACACATTAACAGTAAATGAAGCAAAGAATGAAATTACAGTTGATTTTGTTGTAAATGGTGCATATACACTGAATCAGTATCAGAGTAAAGCATTAGTTGTAACTTATGCAGCAACAGTAAATCAGGATGCAGCATTAAATGGTGTAGCAAATGTCAACGACGCTACTTTAAACTTTACAAAAGACTCTAAAGTAGATGGCAAAGATGGTTCTTCTAACGACAAAACTTATACTTACACATTTGATATTGACGGAACAGCAGATGGTTCTTTAACAAAAGAACTCATCACAAAAGTTGGAACAACTTCCAGCGAAGAGAAAGTAAAACTTGACGGTGCAGAATTTACTTTATACACAGATGCCGCTCTTAAAACTGTATATGGAACAGCATATCCGGAAAACAGACAGTTTAATGGTGTTGTAGTAACAGATGCAAATGGCCAGATGACCATGACAGGTCTTAAAGCCGGTACTTATTACTTAAAAGAAACAAAAGCTCCTGACGGATACACATTAAATGATACCGTATACACAATCGTAATCGATGCTACAATCGACGAAACAACAGGTAAATTAACAGCTTGGTCTATTTCTGTAAATGGTGCTACTATTTCCGGCGACGACCATACTGTAAGATCTACTTTCACAGTAACTGATGATACACCGGCAATCGGAACAGTTGAAAAAATTGAAATCGTCAACACCAAGATTTCCAACTTACCATCCACAGGTGGTATCGGTACTACAATCTTCACAATCGGTGGTTGTGTAGTTATGATTGCAGCAGCAGGTTTATTCTTCGCAACTCGCAAAAAATCTGCTAAATAATGAAATAGAAGAAATAGAATAAGTAACAATTGAAATGCCTATTTTGTGAAAAAACCAGGGCGGCTCGCCCGCCTTGGTTTTTCATTTCACAGAAAATTGAAACCTGACAAAAAATACAACAATAAGGAGAGCCCGGATGAAGAAAAAAGTTACTACGATATTGATTATAATTATATTTTTAGCCGGTTTGTCCTTGCTGTTGTATCCCTTGGTTGCAAATCAGTGGAACAATCACAGGCAGAAGCAGCTGATATCCGGTTATGAAGAAGTTGTTGCGCAGAAAGAAAAAGATGGAGAAATTAATTATGAGCAGGAATGGGAAAATGCCGATGCATATAATGATTCTCTTCAGCCATCCGTTCTTCCGGATTCTTTTGCAGTCGCAGAGGCTTCCGATGGAGAAAATTCTAATTATTTTTCTTGTTTGAACCTTGGTGGTGATGGTATGATGGGATATATAGAAGTGCCTAAGATTAATATTAAAATTCCCATCTATCATACAACAGAAGACGAGGTGCTTCAGAAAGCAGCCGGTCATCTTGAAGGAAGTTCACTTCCGGTTGGAGGCAAAGGAACACATGCAGTAATTTCTGCACACAGAGGACTTCCGAGTGCTACACTTTTTACAGATCTTGATAAACTCGAAGAGGGAGACCATTTTCTTCTCTATATATTAGATGACGTGCTTTGCTATGAAGTAGATAAAATTTCAGTCGTTGAACCAAAAGAAACGGATGATTTAGCAGTAGAGGAAGAGAAAGATTTGGTAACACTTCTTACCTGTACTCCTTATGGAGTGAACAGCCACAGACTTCTGGTTCGAGGACACAGAGTAGATTACAAGACAGCCGATATAGAAGAGGCATCCACACCACTTGGAGGAGTCAGTCTCCATACCAATTATGGGTTGTGGGTAGTTATCGGACTGGCAGTAACAGGAGGCTTTATCCTTATACTTTATTGTTATGATAAGAAGAGAAAATCAAAGGAACAGTAGGGATGTATTATGAAGAGAAAAATTTCAGGTATTTTGTTTGGCTTAATGTTCCTGCTGGGATTTGCAATCTTGATTTATCCGACAGTTTCTAACCAGTGGAATACATACCGGCAGAATCAATTGATTTCATCTTATGAAGAGTTAATCGGAAAGATGGCAGAAGAGGATTTTACAAAGGAATGGGAAAAAGCGAATGCTTTTAATGATACGATTATCCATAACAATATATTTGGTGATGTTTTTGGAGAAAATGGAGACGATATTAAAAATACCGAATACTGGCAGATTTTAAATGTGGGAAATGACGGTGTCATGGGATATGTATCCATTCCAAAGATTAATGTAAAGCTGTCCATTTATCATGGAACAGCGGATGATGTGCTTCAGACAGGAATCGGTCACTTAAATGGAACCAAGCTTCCAATCGGTGGGGAGAGCACACACAGCGTACTGGCAGCGCACAGGGGTCTGCCGAGTGCCAGATTGTTTACGGATATTGACCAGTTAGAACGTGGAGACATGTTTTACATTCACGTTTTGGATGAAACGCTTGCTTATCAGGTTGACCAGATTTTAGATATGGTGGATAAGGATGACAATGAGACGCTTCAAAAGGCTCTCCAGATTGAAGAGGGTCAGGATTATGTAACGCTATTTACCTGTACGCCGTACGGTGTAAACTCTCACAGACTTTTAGTTCGTGGCACAAGAGTACCGTATAACGGAGAGGAAGAGATAGAATCTACAGCCGCAGAATCCATGTTGAAATCAATTCAGAATTACTACATGATTTATCTGATACTTGGATTATCGGTAACTTTACTTGTAATACTTTTGATGAAGTTCCTGATTAAACCTGGAAAGAAGAAACACAAAAAAGAATAAAAAAGAATAAGAAAGAACAAGAAAGACTTTTCAGTACAGGATAGTTACTTATCTGTTATCAGAGGGGAGGAAATGTGAAGATGAAGAAAAAACTAAAAAAAGGAAGCGCATTGGCTCTGGCTCTGGTGTTGACACTTTCCACCGTAGTAATGTCCAAAGTTCAGGCTGCTATCAGTATTGAAACTGACCGGCAGTGCTCTGTGAAATTTGAGCTGGATGCGGTTTATCCGGAACTTTCAGGGGAGAATATGACAATTCCGGTTCGCATGTATAAGGTAGCAGATGTGAATCAATATGGAGAGTATCAGGCCTTAGCCGGATTTGAGGAATTGAAGCTGGATTCCATCAGCAGTAAGACAACAGCACAAGAATGGGAAGAGAAAGCCAAGAGTGCAGTGAAGGCAGTAGAAGAAAACCAGACAGAGGCAACAGCTTCTGATAATCTGATTGGAGGCAAGGGCAGTGTGGATGGGCTTTCAGTCGGAATGTATCTGGTAGAGGCAGAAGAAGTGCAGTCTCCATATTATACTTACAGTTTTACACCGTATCTGATTTCCCTGCCGAATAATCAGTATTATGTAACCGGAAGCGACGAGTGGCTTTATGATACATCAACAGGATTAAAACCAGACCAACAGGAACGATATGGTGACCTTGAAATCGATAAAACTTTAACTTCTTATAATGAGACAATGAAAGGTGCTTCGTTTGTATTTGATATTGAAGCAGAAGTAAATGGAGAAATCGTTTACAGTGATGTAGTTTCCATGGTATTTGATGGAACAGGCACAAAGAGTGTTGTGATAAAGGAACTTCCGGCGGGCGCAAATATAACGGTAACCGAAGTTTACAGTGGTTCAAGTTATGAGGCAACAGGAGAGGCAGAGCAGACCACTCAAATCGTAGCGGATGAAATGGTTTCCACAGCATTTGAAAATCAGTATGATGGTAAATTAAACGGAGGTTCAAGTGTTGTCAATCATTTTGAATTTACTCCAAATGAGAAAACAGCAGATGACCAGAAACAGTCAGCCGAAGATGGTGTCTGGGACTGGGAACAGCAAACGGACAGTACACAGGCACAGGAATAAGGGGAGGGGTTAAGCAATGAAGAAAAAGTTGAATAAGAAAACGCTTTGTCTGACTGCTGCAGCTCTTACACTTACCGCAGGGCTTTCTGTAGGAAGTGCCATGGCTTACTTTACCACTTATGTGACAGCACAGGGTGGACAGGAATTAAGTCTTGGATTTACCGAGGTTATTCCGGATGAAGAGGTCAGTGATTGGACGAAGCATATCAAAATTGAAAATACCGGTGATTACGAATGTTATGTAAGAGTAAAAGTATTTGCCGGAAGCCAGTATCAGGAAGGACTGGTCTACTCCGATGAGAGTGGAAAATGGACGCCGGGGGATGACGGATATTATTACTATTCTGATGTTATAGCACCTGGGGCAAAGAGCGAAGAATTATTGGTAAAAATCAGTAACATGAACCTTCCAAAAGATTTTAATGTAATTGTTGTTTCAGAATGTACACCTGTTATCTTGGATGCAGAGGGAAATCCAGGTGCAGACTGGACAAAGAAAGCAGATGTTGCGCAGACTGAGGAGGTGGGTGAGTAATGAAAAAGAAGAAAAAATCCTTTTCTGTAAAGCCCGTTTTCCTGTTTGCGGTGGCCGGACTTTTAATTCTTGGCAGTACCGTGGGAAGTACAAGAGCGGCACTGACTTATTACAGTGAGAATTATGCAGTGCAGGCAGAGGTTTCCAAGATTGGTGTCAGCCTTTTAGAAAATGGTGAAATAATCAGTAAGAGAGATTACGACAAGAATAATCAGTGGATGGAAGAACATGGAGAACTTCTTAAAAATCTGGTTGGAAAAGATGAGAAATTTGCGCTTGGAAAAGCTTACGACGAAGCCTTAACCGTACAAAACAGCGGTTCGATTGATACATTTGTAAGGGTCATTCTTACAAAGAGCTGGACTGACGCAGACGGAAATAAAAATACCAGACTTTCTCCGGATTTGATTGATTTAAACCTGCTCACAGACAATGGTTGGGTGATTGATGAGAGTGCAACAACAAGAGAACGTACCGTACTTTATTATACCAGGCTTTTGCCGGCAGGAGAACGTACTCCGGCAATTAGTGATACATTAACAGTTGACCCTTCTATCGGAACAAAGGTAAAGGAACAGGTGGTTTCCGAAGAAGAGGGCAAGAAGACCATCAAAACCATTTATGAATACGATGGATATCATTTTACGATTGATGCAGAAGCCGATGCCGTACAGACCCACAATGCACAGGATGCAATCAAGAGTGCATGGGGGATTGATGTGACAGTCTCAGAAGACGGAAACAGTATCAGCTTACAGTAGCCACAGGAGGTGCACGATATGTTAAAAAAGAATATTTTGTGCCTGGTCATGGCGGCTGTTATGACATTTGGCACGGCAACAACTGCGAAAGCAGAAGAGATTACAAGCAGTAAAGACTGGACGGTTGATTTTAAGAATGATAAGTTAAACAGTAACTTCACTTCAAAGGAAATCGCAGAAGAAGTTTATGGAATGCTTCCTGGTGATACCATGAAGATTGGTGTGAAAATTAAAAACTCAGAAAGCATTCAGACAGACTGGTATATGTCCAATGAAATCCTAAAGAGTCTGGAAGATGAAAGTCAGGCGGAGAATGGAGCTTATACTTATAAACTTTCTTATAAAGATGTTTCCGGTGAAGAAACCGTACTTTATGACAGTGATACGGTAGGTGGAGAGGATAAGAAAAGCGGAGAAGAAGGTCTTCATCAGGCAACAAATTCCATGGAAGATTATTTCTATCTGGATCGTCTGGATAAGAATGAAACAGGAACAGTTGAATTAGAAGTCGGACTTGAGGGTGAAACCCAGGGAAATGCATATCAGAATACACTTGCAAAATTACAGTTAAATTTTGCAGTTGAAAAAGTTTCCAAAAAGACAAAAGTGGAAAAGGGTGAAAATAAAGTAGTCAAAAAGACAATGACCGGAAAATCTTCGACAATCCGAAAAACAGCGGTGACAAGTCCAAAGACCGGTGATACCATGCATGCATTATTGTTTAGTGCGATTGCACTGGTGAGTGGAATTGTGGTATTGATTATCGCGGTTTTGGCAGTAAAGAGACGTCGCGAGGATGAGAAAGGGGAGTGAGGACAGTGAAGAAGTTAAGACAGATTTTAACTTTTGTAGTGGCTTTCTGCATGATGTTTCAGTGTTCTCTGCTTTCTGTTTTCGCAGATGACGAATATACTTATACCGTTACATTCTATGCCGGAAATCAAGGTACATTTGCAGACGGAGCAGGTAAGATTGTGATGAGCAATCTAAAATACGGAGCTTTCGTATCTTTCGATGTACAGAAAGATGGTGTGGTAACGTTAAATAACAGCGATAAATATTATGTAAAAGGGCTTCGTAAGAGTGGACGTGATAACAGTGAAACCGATGAATTAGAAGCTTCGAGATACAGTGTTACGGTAAAAGGTGATGCCGATTATGTAGTTGCTTATGGAATCAAAGGAAATCAGGTTGCTTATACAGTCAATTATCAGGATGTAGATGGAAAGGAACTGCTTGCAAGCAATACCTATTATGGAAATGTGGGTGACAAACCGGTAGTTGCTTACCAGTATGTGGAAGGATATACTCCTCAGGCATTAGCGCTTACAAAGACGTTATCAGAAAATTCCGCAGAAAATGTATTTACCTTCCGTTATACTCCAATCGGTACAACGGTTGTAACGATTCCGGGAGAGACAACAACTGTAACAACAGTTGTTCCGGGAACAACAAATGTGGAAACAATTACAGTACCGGCTACGACATCCGCAGGAACAACAACAGGAACAACAACAGGAACGACAACAGGAACGACTGGTACAGGCACAACGGGTACAGGTACAACCGGTACGGGCACAACGGGAACAGGAACTGGTACAACGACAGGAACCGGAACAGGCACAGATGCCGGTACAACGACTGATACGGACGCCGGAACGGCAGGAACAACAGAAACCGATACAACGACTGATACAGACGCAGGAATAGATAGTACTCAGGATACCCAGACAATTGAAGAAGACCAGACTCCACAGGGAACACAGGAGATTCAGGATTTAGACGAAGATGAGACTCCTCTTTCCAGAGACGCAGATATAAATCAGGGGAAAGTGAAAAAAGGCTTTCCTGTTGCAGCAGGCGTTGCGATTGGCATCTGTGGGGTTGCAGTACTTGCCGGAATGGGTGTATTATTAAAGAAATACATGGCTAAAAAGAAATAAGCACACAACATGACGAAAGGACTTATTGGTCTTGAATACAAAAAAAACAAAAAAAAGCCCAGTGGCTGCTGCGTGCAGTGCACTGGGCACTGCTTTATTAATTCTATTAATTGTAATCTGCCTGCCGCTTACCGTACCAAAAGCATTTCATTATCATGTTTATACAGTAATCAGTGGAAGTATGGAGCCGGCGATTCCAACAGGAAGTCTGGTTTATATTAAAGAGATGGAACCAAAGGATGTTCAGGTAGATGATGTGATTGCATTTTATGGAACAAAGGATGCGGCTTCTATTATTACGCACCGCGTTGTGGAAAATCGTGTACTGATGGGTGAATTTATCACAAAAGGTGATGCTAATGCGGTAAAGGACATGAATCCGGCGCCGTATGATAATTTTATTGGAAAGGTTGCTTATTCGATTCCAAAAGTCGGAGGGATTGCACTTGTGCTGACTGGAGTTTATGGGAAAATTCTGGCAGGAGGAGCAATTTTAGGAGCAGTGATTCTGCATGGAATTGCCTCTGTGATAAACTCGAAGCGGGAAAAAGAGGAGGATGAGGCAGAACACTTATCTGAAAAGAAAGAATAGAAAAGATAAATAAAAATCAGGAAAAAGGATGCAGAGCGAAAGTGTCTGCATCTTTTTTTAAGTTAAGGATTAAGAATTGTACCTTATTTGCAAGTGTGTTATGATGGAAACAGCAAAAAGGCTAAGATAAAGGAAATAAAGGAGATAGAGTTAAAATGAATCGTATTGGAATTATCGGTGCTATGGAAGAAGAAGTAGCAATGTTAAAAGAGCAGATGAAGGATGTAACGGTAAAGGAAAAAGCTGCAATGGAATTTTTCCATGGAACATTAAATAAAAAAGAAGTTGTTGTGGTTCGTTCCGGAATCGGAAAAGTAAATGCCGGAATCTGTGTACAGATTTTAGCAGATGATTATCAGGTGGATGCAGTTATTAATACCGGAATCGCAGGTTCTTTAAAAGCAGAAATCAACATTGGAGATATTGTACTTTCCACAGACACGATGTATCATGACATGGATGCAACAGAATTTGGGTATCCGATTGGACAAGTTCCGCGTATGGATGTTCATGCTTTCCCGGCAGATGAAACTTTACGAAAACTGGCAAAGACAGCCTGCGAGAAAGTAAATCCGGAAATCAGTGTATTTGAGGGAAGAGTCGTAAGTGGTGACCAGTTTGTGGCAGATAAGGCTCTGAAAAATCAGATTATTGAGAGAACCAATGGCTGGTGTACAGAGATGGAAGGAACAGCAGTCGGACAGGCAGCGCATTTAAATAAAATACCATACCTGATTATCCGGGCGATTTCTGACAAAGCAGATGACAGCGCACAGGTGGATTATCCGACTTTTGAAAGACAGGCAATTTTACATTCTGTCAAACTGGTAGAGGAACTGCTTCTCATGCTGTAAAACTGAAATTTAAACGCAGATAAGCGGATTGCGAATGTCCGCTTTGTCTGGTGGGTGTGACAAAATTCGAGGCATGGATGACTGAATTTGTCGTACGATTTTTGTTTTCAAACAGACAGCTCTGCTATATAATGGTCTCATAAAGATGCAGAAGAGGTGCATCGGACTAGGAGGGTTGTCTGTGGAATTGTTTTATTACGGAATCTGGCTTTTTGAGCTGGTAAGTATCATCACCATGCTGGTGGTTTACAAAAGCAACCGTGGAGTCTTAAAGGATTTACAGCAGATTCCAAAGGTCAAGAACAGATGGCTGCAGGCGTATCTGCAGGAATTTCAGAGGGATACGCAGAATCACATAACGATACACAATCCGTCGGTTTATATGGCAAGACGGCTGAGAGAACGAAAGATTGGGAAGATTTCCGTAAGAATGCTAAAGGGATTTTCCTGGACAGCTTTTGTTCTCTCTTTTTTTGTATCTGCAGTTGGCGTATGGCAGGTGAGAGGGACAGGCATTATGACACTTTCGTTTCCGTTTGTGAAAAGTTTCATGCCGGCTATGGAGGGGCTGATTGGAACAACTGTGGTGCTTGGTGCAGTAAATGGAATGCTGCGCCTGATTTTTTCTATTGCCTATCAGGAGGAGATGATAGAGACGAATCTGCTGGATTATATGGAAAATGAAAAGGATTCGGCAGGCAGAATTGTGAAGATAGAACCGCCCATTGCAAATGAGGCGAAAAAGGCTGCTGCAAAAAAAATGAGCAGGAAGGCGCGCAGTAAGGCGAGACAGCAGGAGCAGAAGCTCAGGGAAGAACTTTTACGAGCGCAGAAAGAGCGGGCAAGAAACGGAGGCAGGGAGAGTCCGTCTGCGGTACGGAGTCAGCAGCAGAAAATGGAACAGGTGGAAGCGAGGATTCGGGAAGCTGCGCTTACGGATGAACGCTATCGGCATCTTTTAGATGAAGAGGAGGAGAAGATTGTAAAAGATGTGATTAAAGAGTTTTTGAGTTAGAATAGATTTCATTTAGGAGAAAAGGGCAGGGGCATATCGAAAGCGATGTGTCCCTGTTTTTGGTCGTAAGAGAACTGGTCTGACTTTAATTAATAAATTATCTCTCTTCTAATGAATTATCCTGAGTTAGCCCTCTTCAATTACTTCAATGGAGAGATAGTCAAAATCAAGTTCCTCAATGAAGTTATCCTGCGTAAAGCGGGTTTTTGAATGATGCTGAAAATCTGTGATGTTGGATTCGAGCCAGATTGGTTTTTCAAGGTCAAATTCCAGACAGATAAAATTGAGTCCGGAGAAAATTTTATGAGTTCTGCTTGAAGCTGATTCATCACAGATAACCGTGCTTTTTAAAATACGTGCGTCTTTATAGATACATCCCATTAATCGAAACATAGTAATTTTCCTTTCGTGCATAAGTGTTGGTGCGCTTTCTGTTTTTGCCAATTTCATAACATAGTAACATAGATTTACATTGTTGTCTTAAAACAGTATAAGAAAGAAAAAGATTTCTGTAAAGAAGAAAAAAATTGGAATTTTACAAGAAAAAAACGCACAAACTTGCTCTAAAACAGGTCTTACCAATCAAAATTGTGCAATGTGCATATTTTGAAGAAGAGAAATTCGGCAGAATGACAATGGAGAAATTTTCGTTGGAGAGGCTAACTAAGACTTGTGATAATCTTTGTTTAATTGACCTATGGAAAAATGTGTGTGGTCAGTGGTATACTGATAGCAGTTGAAAACGAGACAAAAACGTTTAAAACAGCAGAACAAGCGTGGAAAACGAAACATAAGCGTGAAAACGTAACAATTAGGAGGAAGAGAACAATGGCAAGTTTATCATTACAGCATATTACAAAAAAATATCCAAATGGTTTTGAAGCAGTTAAAGATTTCAACCTTGAAATCGCAGATAAAGAATTCATCATCTTCGTAGGACCTTCAGGTTGTGGTAAATCTACAACACTTCGTATGATTGCAGGTCTGGAAGAAATTTCCGGTGGTACATTAAAAATCGGTGACAAAGTTGTAAACGATGTAGAACCAAAAGACAGAGATATCGCAATGGTATTCCAGAACTACGCTCTGTATCCTCATATGACAGTATATGATAATATGGCATTTGGTCTGAAACTGAGAAAAGTTCCGAAAGATCAGATCGATAAAATGGTTAAAGAAGCAGCTAAGATTCTGGATCTGGAAAAACTGTTAGACCGTAAACCGAAAGCTCTGTCCGGTGGTCAGAGACAGCGTGTAGCTATGGGACGTGCTATCGTACGTGATCCTAAAGTATTCCTGATGGATGAGCCTCTGTCAAACCTGGATGCTAAACTGCGTGTACAGATGAGAACAGAGATCTCCAAACTGCATGAGAGACTGGGTGCTACTATTATCTACGTAACACATGACCAGACAGAAGCTATGACACTGGGTACCAGAATCGTAGTTATGAAAGATGGTGTTGTTCAGCAGGTAGATACACCTCAGAACCTGTACAACGCTCCAGGAAACCTGTTTGTAGCCGGATTCATCGGATCTCCTCAGATGAACTTCCTGGATGCAACTGTAAAAGTTAACGGAAAAGACGTTACTCTGCAGGTTGGTAACTACAGCCTGAAACTGCCGGAAAACAAAGCAAAAGCTCTGATCGATGGCGGATATGATGGAAAAACTGTTGTTATGGGTATCCGTCCGGAGAACGTAACAGACGATGCTACAGCTTTCCCGGAAAGCACAGTAGAAGCTAAGATCAACGTATACGAGCTGCTGGGTGCAGAAGTATTCCTGTACTTCGATGTTGAAGGCTTCAACATGACAGCCCGTGTAGATCCTCATACAACATCCAGAACAGGTGATACCGTAAAATTCGGTCTGGATATGACAAAAGTTCATGTATTCGACAAAGAAACAGAACTGACAATCACCAACTAGTCAAAAGTAAACATATATGGTGCCGATTCCTTCGGGAGTCGGCACTTTTTACTTTAGTAAACTATTGCATTGATTTGTTGCAATTTCATGGAAAATACGATATTATGTAACTATTCGAGTGACTGCAAAGATACTGAACAGTTATCTGTTCGAGAATCTATATCTGCAGATTTCTGGTAGTACCGGCAGATCCGGGCAACAGAAAAACGATAACAGATAAGCAAAAATGAGAGGATGTGAGCATTTGGTTTCAAGTCAGGTTTTACAAAAGACAATTGATGAACTTCGGGCAATCACCAGAATCGATCTGTGTGTGCTGAGTCTGGAAGGACAGAAAGTGGCTTCAACCTTCAGCGAAGAGGGGTTTGAGCCGGAATATGTAAGAGAATTTGTGAAATCACCGGCAGACAGTCAGGTATTGCAGGCGTATCATTTCTTTAAAATATACGATGATCAGAATGTGGAATATGTTCTGGTGACAAGCGGCGGAAGCGAAGATGCATATATGATCGGAAAGATCGCTGTATGTGAGATTCAGAATCTGATCGTTGCCTATAAGGAGCGCCTGGATAAGAATAATTTTATCCAGAACCTGCTTCTGGATAACCTTCTTCTGGTGGATATCTACAATCGTGCGAAAAAACTCCGGATTGATACAGAAGCGAGAAGAGTTGTATTTATTGTAGAGACAAAATACGAGAAAGACAACAGTGCGATGGAGACAATCAAGAGTCTGTACGCATCAAAACCGAAGGATTATATCACAGCAATCGATGAGAAAAATATCATCATTGTAAAAGAGATCAAGGAAGCGGAGACTTATGAGGATCTGGATCACGTTGCAAAAACGCTGGTAGATATGCTGAATGTAGAAGCCATGTCACAGGTTCGCGTATCCTACGGCAATATCATCCATGAGATCAAGGATGTCTCCCGTTCGTATAAAGAAGCAAAGATGGCGCTGGAAGTAGGAAAGATCTTCTATGCAGATAAGATCATCGTTCCATATAACAACCTGGGTATCGGTCGTCTGATCTATCAGCTGCCGATTCCGCTGTGTCAGATGTTCATGAGAGAAGTATTCGGCGAACAGCTTCCGGATACCTTTGATGAGGAAACGCTGACAACCATTAACAAATTCTTTGAAAATAACCTGAATGTCTCTGAGACATCCAGGCAGTTGTATGTGCATCGTAACACGCTGGTATATCGTCTGGAAAAACTGCAAAAGAGTACCGGACTGGATATTCGTGTGTTTGACGATGCCCTTACCTTCAAAATCGCCATGATGGTAGTAAGCTACATGAAATATATGGAAACTCAGGATTAACCGATCAATAGGAGGATTATGATGATTCAATTACTGGAAGGCGGTACCTACCTGGTCAATGGGACCGAACTGGTAGAACCGGCAAAAGCAGCAGCACAGGGACTTCCTGCGCCGGAAGAAGCAGCAAAACAGACCATGGCCTACAACATTTTAAGAGACCATAATACGTCTGGAAACATGGAAAAACTTCAGATCAAATTTGACAAGCTGACATCCCATGATATCACTTTCGTAGGAATTATTCAGACAGCAAGAGCCTCAGGACTGGAAAAGTTTCCGGTACCGTATGTACTGACCAACTGCCACAACTCTCTGTGTGCTGTTGGAGGAACCATCAACGAAGATGACCATATGTTTGGCCTTACCTGTGCGAAAAAATACGGTGGTGTCTATGTTCCGCCTCATCAGGCAGTCATTCATCAGTTTGCAAGAGAGATGCTTGCCGGCGGTGGCAAGATGATCCTGGGATCTGACAGCCATACAAGATATGGTGCACTGGGTACCATGGCTATGGGCGAAGGAGGACCGGAACTGGTAAAACAGCTGCTGTCCAAAACGTATGATATTAATATGCCTGGTGTTGTTGGCGTATATATGACCGGAGCACCGATTCCCGGTGTGGGTCCTCAGGATGTGGCGCTGGCAATCATCGGAGCTGTATTTAAAAATGGTTTTGTAAAGAATAAAGTCATGGAATTCGTAGGACCGGGTGTGTCAAACTTAAGTGCAGATTTTAGAATCGGTGTGGATGTTATGACTACAGAGACTACCTGTCTGTCCTCTATCTGGAGAACCGATGATAAGATCGAAGAGTTCTATGCGATCCACGGCAGAAGCGAAGATTATAAAGAACTGAATCCGGGACCGGTTGCATATTATGATGGTATGCTGGTGGTAGAACTGGACAAGATCCGTCCGATGATCGCCATGCCATTCCACCCGAGCAATACTTACACCATTGATGAGTTAAATGCCAACTTGATGGATATTCTGGATGACGTGGAGAAAAAAGCACAGATCAGCCTGGATGGAAAGATTGATTTCACACTGAAAGATAAGGTACGCGATGGAAAACTGTATGTGGAACAGGGAATTATCGCAGGATGTGCCGGTGGTGGATTTGAGAACATCTGTGCAGCCGCAGATATTCTGAAAGGTGCAAGCATCGGAGCAGACGCATTCACACTGAGTGTTTATCCGGCAAGTACACCGATTTATATGGAACTTGCAAAGAACGGAACACTGGCAACTCTCATTGAGACAGGTGCCATTGTAAAAACAGCATTCTGTGGTCCGTGCTTTGGCGCTGGTGATACACCGGCAAATAATGCTTTCAGTATCCGCCATTCTACAAGAAACTTCCCGAACCGTGAAGGTTCCAAGATCCAGAATGGACAGATCTCTTCCGTAGCTCTGATGGATGCACGTTCTATCGCGGCGACCGCAGCAAACAAGGGACGCCTCACTCCGGCTACTGAATATGCGGGAACATACAGCAATCCGAAATATTACTTTGATGGAACTATCTATAAGAACAGAGTATTTGACAGTAAGGGTGTTGCGGATCCGTCTGTGGAGATTCAGTTCGGACCGAACATCAAAGACTGGCCACAGATGCCTGCACTGGCTGAGAACCTGATCCTGAAAGTCGTATCTGAGATTCATGATCCGGTTACTACAACGGATGAACTGATTCCGTCCGGCGAGACTTCTTCTTTCCGTTCCAACCCACTGGGACTGGCAGAATTTACCCTGTCCAGAAAAGACCCGGCTTATGTGGGACGTGCCAAAGAAGTCCAGGTAGCAGAAAAAGCCATCCAGAACGGTGAATGTCCGGCAGAAGCACTTCCTGAACTGAAACCGGTATTCGAAGCTGTTCATACAAAGTACCCACAGGTGGATAAGACCAATGTTGGTGTCGGTTCTACCATCTTTGCCGTAAAACCGGGTGACGGTTCCGCGCGGGAACAGGCTGCATCCTGCCAGAAAGTTCTTGGCGGATGGGCAAACATTGCCAATGAATATGCAACAAAACGTTATCGTTCCAACCTGATCAACTGGGGTATGCTGCCATTCCTGATTCCGGAAGGAGATCTGCCGTTTGCCAATGGCGATTATCTCTTTATCCCGGATGTACGGAAAGCAGTGGAAGAAAAATGGGACAGCATCACCGCTTATAAAGTGGGAGAAGAACTGACACCGTTTACCCTGACGCTGGGCGAACTGACCGACGATGAACGTGAGATCATCCTGAAAGGTTGTCTGATCAACTACTATAGAAATGAAGGAAACATTCAGTAGGCAGTATTTACCATCACCGAAGGTGACACGGAAAACTGAATAAACGAGAAAAGCCGGATCCCGGAGCAGATGTACACCGGGGATCCGGCTTTTTATGTGGGAAAACCTTTTTCGAAGATATATGAGTATTGTTGGTCTTGGAGTAATTGTATAAACAATTATAATAAAAATGAATATATAGACAGTATAAACAGGAATATTAAAAATATAATAAAAAAATATAAGAAAAATCTTTAAAAAGTGTTGACAAATATAGATCTGTCTGTTATTATAAACTCAACAAAAACAAAACACCTTATCAAACATCAACACCCCATTTTCTATGAAAGAGACGAGAAATCTTCATAAGAAGAATGGAAAAGGAACTGATAAAAAAATAGAATCCGAAAGATACTAATTAAGAAAGTTAATTGAATCGGATTTCCGGAAGGTTTGGGAGGTAAGATCAGAACGTGAGGTAACAGATCTTATTCAAACGTGGAAAGAAATCAAAAACAATGTTTTCTTAAATCAGAACAAAAGGATCTGTATTTTCTATCAGGATGGAAAAGATAAGAACCCAAAAAAGAAAAGGAGGATAAAGCCGTTGTACTAAGAATATAAACTTATCATTGTAAGCGTGGTAAGAGCAAGCATTCCCCGCACAGAAAGACCTTTTATGAAGAATGAAAAAAGAAAAAAGATGCCAGATCAGAGCATACAGATTAGATAAAAGGTAACAAGAGCTTCTCCTTACAGTGAATACATTACCACAAAAATAATAGAAAAGATTTTAAAAGATGTGTAAAGAAACATTTTTTAAAAGAATATGAGTTCACTGAATAGACCTATATAGAAACCAAAATAGTAATTATTCGGAACGAAGAGAAAAGTAAAATGCAAAGGCTATATCCGATAGCAGGTGTATTTGAAAGAGATCTTAAAAAAGATATAATGAAAAACGTTCTGTATAGCATAGGAAAGTGAATATCCATATTTTGAAAAATTTATAAACGTCAATTATAAATTTGAAGCTGGCTATTATTCTTTATATAGATATAACATTTCTAAGTAAGTAAACGAAAAAACTTACGAGCAGGGAAGAAAGAGAAAATCAATTTATATAGATAAAATTGAATAGGAACTCTGAAAAACATTCCTACATAAAAAAGTATATAAAATATCCTGAAAAAGTAAAGAAAACAACCGAAAGAAAAATAAAAAAATAAAAGAAAGAGAAAAAGAGGTTTAGACAATTGAATAAAGAAGATCATTAGAACAGCCGTTATGTCGATTAAGATGAGATGTAGCGGCTGTTCGTATTTGTGTAATGAAATAGCGAAACAATGGAGAAAAGAGAAAAGCCATGGAACAGGGTTTTTCACATTGTAGAAAAGGAAAATTGCGTTTATAATAAAAGCCTGTGGATATTTGTGAAAGAGAAAAATGTCCGGATATGGATCGGATATCGGAAAAGACATATCCGAGAACAGAGGAATAAGGAATGGAGCAGAGCGATGGTAAGATGGTCGGCAGATGATATCATATACGAAGATGAACAGATTCTTGTGTGCAGGAAACACAGTGGGATGGCGGTGCAGAGTGCGCGGGTCGGTCAGATGGATCTGGAGAGTGAATTGAGAAATTACAGGAATGGAAATTATATTGGGATTGTACAACGGCTGGATCAGCCGGTAGAGGGCGTTCTGGTTTTCGGAAAGACGCCGCAGGCTACGGCATGGTTAAATAAACAGCATCAGAATGGTATGATGAAAAAAGAGTATCTGGCTGTTTTTACAGGCACACCAGTAAAAGAAAAGCAGGGTATCTGGGAGGATTATCTTATAAAAGACGGAAAAACCAATACTTCACGGGTGACGGGTAAAAAGGATCGGATGGCAAAAAAAGCTGTACTGTCGTACAGAATTATGGACTGGAGAGATGACAGAGGACTGGCAGAGATCCGGCTGGGAACCGGCCGACATCATCAGATCCGTGTGCAGATGGCGCATCATGGGATGCCGCTGTGGGCAGACGGAAAATATAAGAAAAAAGAAGAGATGCTGGAAGCAGAACAGGGAACGGCCATTGGTCTGTGTGCCTGGCGCCTGGAATTCACACATCCAAAGACCGGGAAAAAAATGAAATTTGAAGTACAGCCGGAAGGTGCATGTTTCCAGGAATTTTCAGAAGCAATAAAACCGTAAAAATGTTTTTGATGACGAATTGTAACTATTCAGTAGCCACTGTACCGCGAGGTGTTTTGGCATGAATATGCCAAAATCCCGAGACATACAAGCCAAAATGCCATCACCGAAGGTGATTTTAAATGCATTTTGGCCCGTAACTGTGAAGGTACTGAACAGTTACGATGAATTTAAAAAATTAGACACAAAAAAATCAAGAAAAACTTAAAGAACGCCTATGGACTATTTTGAATGGTCATGTATAATAGAGACGATGTGAAAACTTTCGCGTATCCGGTGAAAAAAGTATCTGTGCAGGTACAAAACAGTTATGTGCCGGAAGCATATTACATAAGGGGAATATAAGATGAGAAGAAAGATAGGCAGAATATTAGCCCCTGTCATGGCAGCTATGCTGGTATTTGGCGGGTGTGGAAATAAGACAGCAGACCGGGTGACAGAAAATCAGACCCATAAAACAGAGGATGAAAGTAACGAGCCGGCGGAAAAAGAACCGGCAGAAGATGAAGATGAACTGAAAGAAGAAAATCAGGAAGAACAGAATACACAAGATCAGGAAACAGATGTTGAGGAAGAGGAGGAAAAGGCAGAGATTCCGGAAGAGAGCACCCTGGATATTAATTATACATCGGTGGATGGTCTGCGCATGGAAAAAGGCAGCAGGATCTCTGTGGTGATTAAAAATACAGAGTCCGATTACTGGAAAGCGGCAAAAAAAGGAATGGAGCAGGCGGTTTCTGATCTGAATGAATATCTGGGATACAAAGGTGATGATGCGATCACCTGTACCATCGAGGGTCCAAAGGATGAAAACGGTGTCGATGAACAGGTGAATATTCTGGATATGGTACTGACGGAGAATCCGGTGGTGGTATGTCTGTCAGCAGTTGATATGAGTTCCTGTGAGGCACAGCTGGAGGCGGCACAGGAAGACGGAATTCCGGTTGTCATGCTGGATTCCGGTGTGAAGAGCGATGACGATTTGGTTTATGCATACTGTGGAACAGATAATAAGGCGGCAGGCGAAGAGGCGGCAAAACAGTTGTGTGAAGCGATAGGAGATGCGGGTGAGGTAGCAGTGATGTCTCATACTCAGCTTTCCCAGAGCAGCAAAGACCGCGTGGAAGGTTTTCAGGAAGAGATCACAAAGAATCACCCGAATGTCAGTGTCGTCAGCGTGGATTATCAGCCGTCCAAGGACGATGATCCGACCGAGGAAGAATCGATTGAGGCAGTGCTGGAAAAATATCCGGATCTGAAAGGATATTATGCGACAAATCAGGCGACCAGTGAGGCAGTACTTTCTGTTCTGGACAAGCACACCGACCGTTCTGTTCAGATGATCGGTGTTGATATGGGGGATACCCAGAAAAAAGCGATCGAGGATGGAAAAGAAGTCGGAAGTGTATGCCAGAATCCGTATGGTATGGGATATGCAACCATTGTGGCAGGTGCAAGAGCTTCACTGGGTCTGGAGAGTGACAAAAAAATCGATTCCGGTTTTCAGTGGATCGATAAGAATACGATTGATCTGGAAGAGTACGCAAGATATTTGTATTAAGAGGTGGCACTGCTGTATATCGTGAAAGTTCTTAAGATGCGGCGGTGGCAGAGAAAACAGAAACAAAGTTCAGAAAAAAGATGCGGGTATGGAGTTTGCCCGCATTTTCTGTATAAAGGGTACGAAAAAATGACGATGGAATACAAATCAAACTATGAGAAAGTGACAGAAGACTGGAAAAAACGTTTTCTGGATATGGATCAGGAACGGCTGATCGAACGTTTTCAATTAAACCATGACGGACAGTGGCTGTACCTTCGCTATCTGGGGCAGCAGCTGAAGCTATCGCGTACATCAGGAAAGGTTCTGTTTGCAGACAGAGAAGAAATACCGGAATTTGATACGGTTATTACGGTATATAATATGTTTTACTATGCAAAAGAGCATCCGGCAGCATCCGGGGAACTGGTTCCTTTTCGCCTGGTGAAACGGGTGTATCCTTTTGAACGTGCCTATCAGAAACAGATTCTGGAACCATTCGCCAGATTATTTTCCGGGCATGTGAAAGAACTGAGGGAAGCGTGTGAAAAACTGGGTGGTACAAAACTGCCACAGGGAGATGCGGGTTATCGGATCCCGGTATATCCGTATTTTGATATGGCGGTGTTGTTCTGGGACAGAGACGATGAGTTTGAGGCACAGGGAAATATGCTGTTTGATTCTAATATCACGGATTTTGTCCATGAAGAGAACGTGGTGTGTATTGCAGCGGATGCAGTAAGATATCTGTCCAGGGCAGCGGGCCTGGAAGAAATGAAGATTTATGCGGGATAATAAATAAAGAAAAGATACACCGGAAGAGATAAGGAGGGTAATATGAAGATTCGGGCGATGCAGCTGAAAGATATGGAAGAAGTGGTTGGGATGATGCGGGTATTTTATGATTCTCCTGCGGTGATCCATGCAGCACCGGACGAGATTCTGAGACAGGATGTAAAAGACTGTGTGGGAGATTGCCCGTATATTGAGGGATATATTTTTGAAGAAAATGACAGAATCCTTGGATACAGCATGGTGGCGAAAAGCTATTCTACGGAATATGGTGGTATATGTGTCTGGGTGGAAGATCTTTACATGAAAGAAGAAGCGAGAGGTCTGGGGATCGGAACTGCATTTTTTCGTTTCCTTGATGAAAAATACAAGGATCAGGCGGTACGATTCCGTCTCGAAGTGGAGGAAGAGAATGAGCGGGCGGTTGCTGTCTATAAGAAAGCAGGATATCATCCGTTGCCGTATATGCAGATGACAAAGGAACAGTCGTAACTGTGAAGGTACTGAACAGTTACAACGAAAAAGCAAAAGAAAACGGGGACAGCAGCGGAAAATGATGCTGTCTCCGTTTTTCTTTTATTATTTGATCAGTGCGGAAATCTCTCTGAATCTCGGATGCATGGATGTTTCCATCAGTTCAAAGAGAATTGCTTCGTAGCTGGTAACAACGGCACCGGCCTGCGTCATCCGGCGGATAGCAGTCTGAAGATCAGAGGATTTTCGGGAAGAGACGCAGTCTGCAATCAGAAAAACCTCGTAACCCAGATGTAACAGATCAAGTACGGTCTGTTCTACGCAAATATGCGCTTCTACTCCGCAGACGATTACCTGTTTTTTGTGGGAATCCTGAAGCGTCTTTCGGATAATCTCATCTCCGAGACAGCTGAATGTCCGTTTCTCCAGCCAGGAATCTGTCCCGGCTGCTTCAAAAAGAGAGGGGGCAGACATTCCCAGTCCTTTTGTGTACTGCTGGGTGATCAGAATGGGAATATCCAGGAGACGGAGTCCTTTCAACAGCGTTTCTGTATGACGCAGAGTCTCTTCGCCGTTCTGTATGGCGGGAAGAAGACGTTCCTGTTCGTCGATGGCAAGGGCAATGGCATGTGGCAGCTTGATTTTCATAAAATATGTCCTCCAAAAGTTTACAGAGTAGGGATCATGCTTTTTAGGTTACTATAACGTAACTGTTCAGTACCTTCACAGTTACGAGCTAAATGCATTTAAACGATAAAAACACGCTTTGCGAGTTTTTATCGTTATCGCGGCACTCCTCAAGGTTCCGTGCAAGCACGGACTTTGACTCGTTGCTCGCGTAAATCACCTTCGGCGATGGCATTTTGGCTTGTATGTCTCGGGATTTTGACATATTCATGTCAAAACACCTCGCAGGACAGTGGCTACTGAATAGTTACACTATAACATAAAAATACGGTGCTGCATATATTGAGAAAAAGGAAAGAGGTGGATAGCATGCGGTATGAGCAGCCGATTCCCTTTTACATGGCGTATCCATTCCTGCTTCCTCTGGATCAGGAACAGGCACAGGAAAAGGATCTGCAGGTGATGAAGTCTTTTTACTCGCGCCGGGCAGCAAGAATACAGGAGAAGGCAGACCGGGAGTGTGACCGGATGGAATACGATGGCAGTATGATGTTTGATGAGTATCCGGACAAATTTATGATGGAACATCTTTGCAGGAAGATCGAACAGGAGGTGCTGAAAGAAGAGGAGGGGAATACGTCTGTACTTATAATAGAAGAGACCTGTCAGGGGGGACAGGGAAGCTGCGGAAACAGAAGAGAAGAAGAGGGACTTCGGGATCTGATCGGAGTGATCTTATTCAACGAGATGTTTCGCAGACGGAGCCGTCACAGAAGACAGAAAAGATTTTATTAACAGAACTTTAATACAAATATAAAATTTGGGTGTTGTGGTTTACAGGGAAAACCATTAGAATAAGAAGGTAAACAGGAAGGCAAAACCTGAAACTGTTTTCAGGAAAAACAAGTAGGAATCAGCGGCAAAGCCGCAGGAGAATATAGATGACAGAACTGAAGAAACTATTGAGCATTTATCTGGATCTTTATCTGCACCAGATTATTATAAGCGGAGCGAGAACAAAAGAAGGGGCGTCCAAGATACGGATTCGCCCCGTAATTATGAAGGACAAACTGTATTTTCAGTGTACAAGCACTGTGGGTACCAAGGAAATTCATGAAAATTATGAAAAAGAGCCTTTGCTGGAACATATAGAAGGCTGGATCACCGAAGATTTCCGGCAATTGCAGCTGGAAAGTGAACTGGGAAGTGTAAACGTACTCTCAAGTAAGAAGGGAAAACTCACAATTAAGGAAAAAAAGAAAAAAAAGGAAGGTAATCTTTGCGACAAACCGATCCGCATGGAAGCGTTGTCTCATAATCGGAAGAAGCGGTACATTCTGGAAGAGGGAAAACCGGTAGAATTTCTGATCGACCTGGGAGTTATGACTTTTGAGGGGAAGATTGTACACAGTCGTTATGACAAATTCCGACAGATCAATCGTTTTCTGGAGTTTATTGAGGATATCCTTCCCAAACTTACCAGAGACCGGGAAGTGACAATCCTGGATTTTGGATGTGGAAAGTCGTATCTTACGTTTGCGATGTATTATTATCTGCATGAACTGCAGCAGTACGATGTACGGATCGTCGGACTGGATCTGAAAGAGGATGTCATTGAAAAATGCAGCGTGCTGGCAAAAAAATACGGCTATGAGAAGCTGACTTTCTGTCAGGGGGATATTGCTTCTTATGAAGGCGTTGATCGGGTCGATATGGTGGTGACGCTTCATGCATACGACACGGCTACGGATTATGCGCTGGCAAAAGCGGTTGCCTGGGGAGCTTCTGTGATCCTGTCGGTGCCTTGCTGTCAGCATGAACTGAACCGGCAGATTCACAATGAAGTGCTGGCTCCGGTTTTTTCCTACGGGGTGCTGAAAGAGAGAATCGCCGCGCTGATGACAGACGGTCTGCGGGCTCAGATGTTAGAACAGGCGGGATATGACACGCAGATTCTGGAATTTATTGATATGGAACATACGCCGAAGAATCTGCTGATCCGGGCAGTCCATACCGGGAAAAAGAAGGAAAATAAAGAACAGCTTCGTACCTGTCTGGATGCGTTCGGACTGCATCCGACACTGGAACGGCTTCTGAAAGAAGGAGGTCGGGAAGCATGAAAAAGGGGTTATTAAAAGCGGGAGTACTGTTGCTGCTGTTTGCGGCAGCGCTGGGAGGAACAGCAGCACTCATCAATCGGGAAAAGATCGTGGGAACGAGACAGATGGAGGATGCCAGTCTTCCGATTCTGTATATGGAAGTTGCGGATACAAAGGTGAATCCGATGTATGGATATGCCGGTGAAATGGAAGAACAGTATATGCGCGACAGTCTGACACCACTTCCGACAGACAGAAGTCTGACGATGGCGATAGATCCGAAGAATGCATCGGTAAAGACGGTGAGCTACCGTGTATCGACGGCAGACGGAACGGAAGTTGTGGAGACAAGCAAGATCAGCAAGCTGAAGAAGAAGGACGGGGAGATCAGGGCAGAATTTCAGCTGGAAACACCGATCCTGATGAACCAGGAATACACGCTTCGGTTTGATGTGACACTGGATAACGGGGAAACGTATTATTATTACACCCGTCTGTTGCAGCGGGCAGGAACCAATATTTCAGAATATCTGGAATTTGCAGACAGCTTTTATCAGACCTGTCTGGATTCCGAGAATGCATCCACGCTGGCGGCTTATCTGGAACCGGATGAGACACAGACCAACAGCACCTATGAGAATCTGAATATACATTCCAGCTTTGAACGGATCACCTGGGGAACCCTGGATATGAAGCTGGAAAAAAAGGCAGTGCCGGTGATCAAAGATATGAATGAGACCACCTGCAGTATCTACCTGACGTATGTGTTGTCAGATACTCCTGAGGATGAGACGACAGATTATTATAATGTGACCGATTTTTACCGAATGCGCTATGCGCAGTCGCGAGTGATGCTTCTGGATTTTGACCGGAATACACAGGAGTTGTATGACGGAAAACATACGGAACTGACCAGCAAAGGGATCAATCTGGGAGTTGTGGCCAAAGATGTTCAGTATCAGTCTAATAAAAGTTCGGATATTGTGGCATTTGTTCAGGAAGGAGAGCTGTGGAGTTATAACCGCAGTGCTAATAAGACAACACAGATTTTCAGTTTCCGGGGTGGCGATCTGGATGAGCGGGAGAACCTGCAGGAACATGGAATTAAGATCGTCCGGGTGGAAGAATCCGGAGATATTGATTTTGTTGTATACGGCTATATGAACCGGGATGTACATGAAGGAGAAGTGGGAATCGCGGTTTACCATTACGGGGCAGAGCTGAATCAGGTGGAAGAAGAGCTCTTTATTCCGATGAAGAGTTCTTATGAATATCTGAAAGAAGACATGGAACTTCTGTCTTATGTGACCCGGGATGATATGCTGTATGTCATTCTGGAAGATGATCTGTACCAGATCGATATCAAGCAGAAGAGCTTTCAGATTGTAAAAGAAAAACTGATCAAAGACCGATATGTGGTCTCAAAGTCTCAGGCGAGCCTTGCCTGGATGGATCAGGAAGAGGAAAATGCATGCACTCAAATCACGGTGATGAGCCTGGAGCAGGGAGATACCTATACGATCCAGGCACAGTCCGGGCAGAAGATCAAGGCACTGGGATTTATGAATGAGGATCTGGTGTACGGAATTGCCAATGACAGTGATATTGTGACAGATAATGCGGGCAATACGGTATTTGCCATGAACACCGTCCGGATCGAACAGTTTGGCGGCGAAGTGGTCAAGGAACATCATGAGGATAATGTCTGGGTCAGCAATGTGAAACTGCAGGAAGGTCTGCTGGAACTGGAACGGGTACAGTGGGAGAACGGTGCATATGTGGCGATCAGCAGCGATCATATCATGAATAATCTTCAGATCAGGGAAGAGCAGATAACCCTGCGTCTGATCACTACAGAACGGAAAGCCACACAGATCGGTCTTGATTTCGAAAAGAGCGTGACCAGTAAGAATGTACTGTATCTGGCATCGAATCTGGAAGATCAGGAGACGTATAATATACTTTCCATGGAACTGACGAGAACGGATTCCAATATTTACTATGTATATGCCAAAGGTGTGTTGGACAGTACCTGGAGCAGAGTCTGTGATGCCATTAACCGGGCAGACGGACAGATGGGTGTGGTACTGAACCGACAGCAGCAGTATGTCTGGGAGCGAGGCAACCGCCAGGAAAGTTATCAGGCAAATCTGGATGAAGTGCCGGATGTGGTTCTGAGCGGAACTATTGATGAAAATACCCTGCAGCAGTCTCTGGGCGCGGATTATACGGTGATGAACCTTACCGGATGTTCTCTGGACAGTGTGCTGTATCAGGTCAGCAAAGGAAATCCGGTAATTGCAAAGGTATCTGATACGGTAAATGTGGTAATCATAGGATATAACAGCAAAAATACGATCCTGTACTATCCGGCAACCCAGGAACAGGGTTATTTCGGCATGCAGGACAGCACCAGCCTGTTTGAAAGTGCCGGTAACGTATTTGTCGGCTATATGGACAATCTTGGTGCGGCGAGCAAAAGCGAATAAAAGTTATGAAAAACACTCCGCAGGATGGTTGACTGTTGAATGGTTACAATGATACAATAAATGCAATATGGGCAGTTTGCAGGTACGGGCAGGCTGCCTGAGAAAACATCAGAGAGGGAGGACTTTTGTTATGCAGCTTACAACTGTAAGAGAAATATACAAAAACCGGGAAACTTTCCTGGACAAAGAGATTACTGTAGGGGGATGGGTACGAAGCGTACGTGACTCCAAAACATTTGGGTTTATCGTTCTGCATGACGGAACATTTTTTGAGACCTTACAGGTGGTATACCACGATTCTATGGAGAACTTTGCAGAGATTTCCAGACTGAATGTCGGTGCGGCCATCATTGTAAAAGGAACACTGGTAGCAACACCACAGGCAAAACAGCCGTTTGAGATCCAGGCAACTGAGATCAGCGTAGAGGGAGCTTCCGCACCGGATTATCCGCTGCAGAAAAAACGCCACAGCATGGAATATCTGCGTACGGTTTCACACCTGCGTCCGAGAACCAATACGTTTCAGGCAGTATTCCGTGTGCGTTCTCTGATTGCCTATGCCATTCACAAGTTCTTCCAGGAGAGAGGATTTGTCTATGTGCATACACCACTGATCACAGGAAGTGACTGCGAAGGTGCCGGAGAGATGTTCCAGGTAACAACTATGGATCTGAACAACATTCCGAAGACGGAAGACGGAAAAGTAGATTTTTCCAAAGACTTCTTCAATAAACCGACCAACCTGACGGTAAGTGGACAGCTGAACGGTGAGACTTATGCACAGGCGTTCCGTAACATCTATACGTTCGGACCGACTTTCCGTGCAGAAAACTCCAATACTACCCGCCATGCAGCAGAGTTCTGGATGATTGAGCCGGAGATCGCTTTTGCAGATCTGGACGATGATATGATTCTGGCGGAATCCATGCTCAAATACATTATTCGTTACGTTCTGGAAAATGCACCGGAAGAGATGAACTTCTTCAACTCCTTCATCGACAAAGGACTGTTAGACCGTCTGAACAACGTGGCAAATTCTGAATTTGCCCGTGTGACTTATACAGAAGCCATCGATATTCTGACAAAGAACAACGATAAATTTGAATACAAAGTATCCTGGGGATGCGATCTGCAGACAGAGCATGAGCGTTATCTTACCGAACAGGTATATAAACGTCCGGTATTTGTCACTGACTATCCGAAAGATATCAAAGCGTTCTATATGAAACTGAACGATGACGGAAAGACCGTGGCAGCGGTTGACTGTCTGGTACCAGGTATCGGTGAGATCATCGGCGGAAGCCAGAGAGAGGATGATTACGACAAGCTGGCAGCCCGTATGGACGAGATGGGTCTGAACAAAGAAGACTACGGATTCTACATGGATCTGAGAAAATACGGAAGCACAAGACATGCCGGATTCGGTCTTGGATTCGAACGTTGCGTGATGTATCTGACAGGAATGGGTAACATCCGTGATGTCATCCCGTTCCCGAGAACAGTAAACAATTGTGATTTATAGGAATAACAGGAGAGGCTATGCGATTTATTCATATGGCTGATGTACATTTGGGGGCGGTTCCGGATTCGGGCTGCCCCTGGAGTGCATTCAGGGAAAATGAAATCTGGGAAACCTTTGTACGGGTGATCGACCAGATCAGAGAAGAGAAAATAGAGTTGTTGCTGATCGCAGGAGATCTGTTTCACAGACAGCCGTTGCCTTCTCAGACAGAGAGAGTCAGTCAGCTGTTTGCATCCATACCGGATACCGAGGTGGTGTGGATGGCAGGAAGCCACGATTATCTGCGGGAAGACTCAGCGTATCGTAAGGTGAAATGGACGAAGAATGTTCATGGATTTCTAAGTGAGAAACCGGAAGTGATCAGTCTGGAAAAGCTGCATACGAAAGTGTATGGATGCAGTTATGAGCATCCGGAGGTTACGGAAGCGATATACAGCAGCATCCGGCCGGAGGATCAGCCGGGGATTCATATCCTGCTGGCATATGGTGGAGATGAAACGCATATTCCTATGAAAAAAGAGGATGGAGCCGGTTTTGACTATGTGGCATTGGGGTATCGCCATATACCGGGAGTACTGGTGGAAAATCAGATGGCATATGCCGGTTCTCCGGAACCCATCCGCCTGGAAGAGACAGGAACCCACGGGGTTGTCTACGGAGAGATCACAGAGGACGAACAGGGGCAGTATCATACGCAGATCACACTGGTTCCCTGTGCGTGCCGTTCGTATATTCCTCTTTCGCTGCGGATTCATTCAGGCACCACACAGGCAGCTCTGGAGCAGAAAGTACAGGATGCGATCGCACAGAAAGGAAGCGAAGATATCTACTGGCTCAGGATCCAGGGATATCGGAATCCGGAACTGGAGTTTGAACTGGAGGCACTGCGCGCCTATGGAAATATTGTAAAAATAACGGATGAAACCCGCCCGTGCTATGATCTGAACCGACTGAAACGGGAAAAACTGGGAACGAAAACCGGTGCATATATCCACTGGTTCGAGAAAAAACAGGGAAAAGTAGAACAGAAAGCACTGGATTATGGATTGCAGGCACTGCTTGCCGAAGACGGGGATGAAAGAGAGGTTCTTTCAGAAAAGATAACGGCCTGGAAGGAAAAGAAACAGGAACTGCAAAAGGAGAGAGAAAGTCGGAGTGCGGTGGTAGAACAAACGATGCACCGTATCATGCGGGAACGCTCCGGTCTGGAACAACAGCTGCTGGTCAATGGTTCCGAGATCCGCCGTCTGGAACTGAACCGGAATGCAACAGAAAAGCACCTGGAGCAGGAACGGCGGGAAGAAGGAAAACGACAGGCAGAAGAAAGCAGACAGCCAAAAAGTGAACAGCCCTTGAAACCGGAAAGATCGGTAGCAGAGCAACCTGTCCAGACACGAAAAGCAGTCGGGGGAAAAGAAAGAAAGCTATTGGATATTCCTAAAATTTCCCAAATTTCTGAAATATTTACATGGACAGGAATCGCACTTGCTATATTGATCCTGATCGATCCGTTTTCTTTGAATCGGGCTGTGTGTACGGTGCTTGGCCTTGTGATTCTGACGGGCACTCTGATGGGAAGGATGTATCTGATAAACTGGCTTCGAACCAGGGAAAGTATGGCCGTGCAACGGACAGCTGTGCGGGATGAGCCGGAGCAGGAGGAAGGCACGGAACAGGAAGAGTTACAGAAGGACTGGGAAGAACGATTAAAAGAAAGAAAGAAGGAACTGCGTCAGATCAGTCATCAGATTCTGCGGCTGCAGGAGCGGGGAGTTCATCTTGCGACAGAGGCGGAAGAAAAGAAAATACAGACAGAAAATCTGCAGGAAGAGATCCGGGAGTTATCTTGTCCGACCTGGGAGGAAGACTCCTGTGATATGGAGATTTCTGGTCTGAAACTGGCACTCACGGTGCTGATGGAGGAAGAAAGCATACGACATGTCGGAGATCGGAGTGAACGGAAGGAAAAGGAGAGAGAATGCTTAGAATAGGTTGTCATTTGTCCTCGTCGAAGGGATTTTTTCATATGGGAAAAGAGGCGGTGAAGATTGGAGCGAATACCTTTCAGTTTTTCACCAGAAATCCAAGAGGAAGCAGAGCGAAAGAAATAGATCCGGAGGATGTGAGAAAGTTTCTGGAATATGCGCAGGAGCATGATATCTGTCAGATCCTGGCTCATGCGCCATATACACTGAATCCATGTTCTAAGGATGCAAAGACCAGGGAATTTGCCTGGATGACGATGGAGGATGATCTGAAACGGATGGAGTATGTTCCGGGGAACTGTTATAATTTTCATCCGGGAAGTCACGTAGGACAGGGCGCACAGGAAGGAATCCGGATGATCAGTGAGATGCTGAATCAGATTCTGAAGGAGGAGCAGCACACGACGGTGCTTTTGGAGACGATGGCAGGAAAGGGAACAGAGGTTGGTCGGAGCTTTGAGGAACTGGCGCAGATTCTGGATCGGGTGGAGTTGAAGAACCATATGGGTGTTTGCCTGGATACGTGTCATGTGTATGACGCGGGGTATGATCTGGTGGGACAGCTGGATCAGGTGCTGGAGGAGTTTGACCGGGTGATCGGGCTTGAGAGGCTGAAGGCGATTCACATGAATGACAGTAAGAATCCGTTTGCGAGTCATAAGGACCGGCATGAGAAGATCGGGGAAGGGTCGATCGGGCTGGAAGCGTTTGAGAGGATGGTGAATCATCCGAAACTGCAGGGGATTCCGATCTATCTGGAGACACCGAATGAACTGGAGGGGTATGCGCGGGAGATCCGGGTGCTGAGAGAGATGGAGAGGTAGAGGGGGTTGACGACGCGGACGAAACGTACTTCGGCTTTCTGCTCAGGCAACGTGGGCAGGGCAACTTTGAGCTAATCACCAACTCCGACTATGTTCACGAGGGTCGGCTGACCCTCGCGAAAGTCTGCGTAGGTGCTGGATCTCAACGCTTGCCCTAACCGCCCGCAAAGTGTTGCCTGAGCAGAAAGCCGAAGCACGTTTCTGGATGGTCAACTGGGGGAGGGTTGAGTGGCTGCGCGGGAGGTTTTGGGAAAAGGGCGCGGGAAGGATTACAGTTGTGGGAAGTGATCCTTCCCGCGCCTTTTTGGGTAGGTTATGAAAAGAAAAAGAGACATATTAACGAAAGAATCTTTGAAGTAAGAGTTTCGTCGGTATGTCTCTTTTGTGTTAGATATTTCATAAATCAGGTAATGCCAGTGTGCCTGGCATTACTAGATTTATCAGATCGTCTCGTTATTTCTGTATTTGGTCAGGACTTTCTGGATGCGTTCTACCGGGTTCAGGAGTTTGCTGATGGAATCGTCGTGATTCAGGGTGTCGATGATCAGGGCGATGTATTTGCTCATATCGCAGTTGATATAGTAAGGTTTACTCAGCAGTTCCGGGGTCTGGTAGATCAGGTTGGTGGTCAGGATACGGTCGAAGGTCCCTTTCTCGTAGGCTTCATCGAACTTTGTCATGCCGTTGGTGAACAGACCAAAGGTGGAACACATGAAGATTTTGTTGGCTCCCCGGTCTTTGAGGAGCTGAGCTACCTCGAGCATGCTGTCACCGGAGGAGATCATATCGTCTACGATGATCATATCTTTGCCACGAACATCAGCTCCCAGGAATTCATGAGCAACGATAGGGTTTCTTCCGTCTACAATAGTAGAGTAGTCACGGCGTTTGTAGAACATACCCATGTCTACGCCAAGGTTGTTTGCCAGATAGATGGCACGGCTCATGCCGCCTTCATCCGGGCTGATGACCATCAGATGTTCTTTATCCAGTTTCAGATCTTTTTCTTTCTTTAAGAGATTTTTGATAAACTGGTATGCGGACTGTACAGTTTCAAATCCATGCAGTGGGATCGCATTCTGGATTCTCGGATCGTGAGCATCGAAAGTGATGATGTTTTCCACACCCATCTGGATCAGTTCCTGCAGTGCCAGTGCACAGTCGAGGGATTCTCTGCCGGTACGTCTATGCTGGCGGCTCTCATACAAAAATGGCATGATCACGTTGATTCGTCTGGCTTTTCCGGCGATGGCAGCAATGATTCGTTTCAGGTTCTGATAATGATCATCCGGGGACATATGGTTGGTCTGTCCCGCCAGAGAATATGTCAGACTGTAGTTGCAGACATCTACCAGAATATAGATATCATCACCACGTACGGATTCCTTCAGGATACCTTTTGCTTCTCCGGAACCGAAACGGGGAAGATCAGACCCGATCAGGTAAGTATCTCTGTCGTAGCCTTCATATAAAACACCTTCATTGTGGCGTTTTTTTCTCCAGCTGACCAGGTAGTTATCTACCTTTGTACCGAGTTCGGCGCAGCTGTAAGGAGAAATGATCCCCAGTCGTCCTACAGGAAGCTGTTGTGAATCGTGATTTTTGTTGTGTGACATTGTTAGTTTCCTCCTAATATTTTTTTCTGGATTCTTATATCTTTACCGATGAGTTTGATCATCGTGTAGTTACTGGAAACTCTGGAAAATACCCGTTCGGAGTAGGTATCCATAAAACTGCCCAGTGTCAGATTGGTGGAAATCACCGTGGATTTCTTTCTGAGGATCCGTTCATTGATACATAAAAAGAACTGAGAAGCAACAAAGCTGTTGGTAAGTTCTGTTCCAAGATCATCGATGATAAGCAGATCACAGTTGAGAATATAGTCATTTTCTCCTTCCGTGGTATCAGAGTTCGAGAAGGTGTTTCTTGCGAACGCATCGAACAGATCGAAAGCAGAATAATAGATCACGCTGTGCATCGAATCCAAAAGTTCTTTTGCGATGCAGTACGTAAGAAAAGTTTTCCCAACACCGGTATCACCGTAAATGAAAAGATTTTCAAAAGAATGATCAAAGTTCTGAACGAAATCTTTTGAGCGCTGCAATGCGGTTGCGGCACTCTGCCGGGCGGTCTGTCCTGTGGCTTCGTTTACCATATCTTCCGGATAATAATCCAGAGAAAATGCATCAAAGCTGGCTGTTTTTAATAATTCCCGGATATTGGACTGGGTATACAGATGTTCACTGATCGCACGCCTGAAGCAGATACACTTCCGGTTGTCCACATAGCCGGTGTCCTGACACAGGGGACAGGTATAATGCATCTTCAGATAATCCTCCGGATAACCATTGGCTTTTAACAGATCGGTTCGCTCTCTGGATAAAGCCTGAATCTGTTCGTTCAGGTCAAAATCAGTGGCGTTTTTATCACCGAGTAAGATTCGTGCTTTTTTCACACTGATCGCTGCAATCTCCTGATCGATCAGTGCCAGCCGGGGTATCCTGGCCTGTGCTTCGGCGATACGGGCATCTTGTTCGTGTTTATTGCGAAACTGCAATCGCTGATAATAGCGCATCAGTGCATCGTACTGACTGTTTTGTAGTGCCACGGTAATTCTCCTTTATTATTTTAAAAGCTGATTTTCAAGTTGATCGTAATCATAATTTCGCTGCTGGAAATTATTGAATCTGTTACCGGAACCCGATGGACGGATTCCCTTCTGTTCCTGCCGCTGTTTTTGTTCCTGACGGTCACTTTGCAGCTGTCTGTGCAAAGTATCCAGAGCCTGAATATCGGTCAGGTGTCGGACACCTTTATCCTTCCAGCCGGAAAGAATCCTGTCCGCATAGCGGAAATTGGCTTTCCCGGTGGATGCTACTGTACGGGAACAGGCTTCCGTGAGGATGTCCATAGTAAATCCGTAATCTTTCATCCAGTGGTCGATCATGTGGATTTCCGACTGGATCGGATTACGGTTGCTGATTCCGAATGCTTTTAAAATTGAAAAATAGTTTCTGTGATAGGTCGTAGTTTCCTGCTTGGCGCGGGTAACTGTGTCGATACCTGCCTCGTGCCAGCTGAAGGCTACTTTCTTTATATAATGAATGTCTTTGCTTCCCTTGGAAACACAGTATTCGATCAGATAGTCAAACAGATCCACAGAAAAATGAAGCTCCTCGTAAATATAAAGAAGTTCATCGGTAACTGTTCTTGATAGTGTAGTACCAAGGTAACTTTCGGCCAGAAAGAGAATCTGGCGAACGTCTTCCTGTTCGCGGAGCTCTTTTAGACGGTCAGCACTCATTGTTTTTTTATTCCCTGTTGTCTGAGAGAGCTGAGTGCCTGTCTGCGGGGCATTCCTGGCAGGTGTGACAGATGCTCCGGCTGTCGACGGTGAGCCGGATGTGACGGTGTTTGTCGATGTGGCAGGCGAAATCTGAGTAATTGCCTGTTCTGCCAGTGTGTTTTGCACCGTATCCGGCACCATGGGCTGTAGAAAATCAATGGAAGTCTGGGTGTCGGTACCTGCCAGTACGACCAGTTTTTGATTCTCCCAGTAACGAAGGGTGCGAAGCACATCTGATTCTGTACAGTCAAAAACATCCGCTACAGCAGCCAGGTCCAGTGCGGTGTCGCCGCTTTGCAGACTGCGGAGCAGATAAAGGTAAATTTTAACGAATTCCCCGTTGGCGCGGGGCATATAATAATCTATGAAAATATTGGAAATAATGGTAACTCCGCTGGAGCTTCCATTATGTAAAGATAACTGCATAGTTCTCCTGTAATAGAAAAGTGATGGTACATGTCCTGGTTACGTGCTTATTATAGCATGATTCTTTAAGAAATCAAACATGGTTTTTTATGGGAAGGAGGTGGAAAATAAGGTGCGATGGGGGATTAGCTGGTGTGTAAGTAAGGTGGATAAGCATGTGGATGATGTGGATAAGTGGTGGGAAATTATGAGGTGTGGGGATTATTTGCAACCGGAAAATGGAGAAATTGTTTGAAAAATAGAGAAAATTCGGAGGGAAGAGTGTAAGATTATGTAAACAGAGTTATGCACAGGGGAATCCACAGAGATGGGAACTGAGGGTGGGGATAAATGTGTGGATAATGTGGATAAGTTGAGAAAAAAATGGTGGGGTGGCGAAAAGGGGACGAACCCGGAAGAGGTCTGGCTTTTGCGTGGGGGAGGGTGGTTGAAAAGGGACGGATCCGAAAGCGGTCTGCAACATCAGGAGGCGGCAACGTGGGCAGGGCAACTTTGAGCTAGCCGCTAACTTCGGCTATAGTTCACGAGGGTCAGCGGACCCTCGCGAAAGCCTACGTAAGCGTCGGATCTCAAAGCTTGCCCTAAGCGCCCACAAAGTGTTGCCGCCTCCTGATGTTGCAGACCGCTTTCGGATCCTGATTTTCACGTGGGGAGGGGTGGTTGAAGCGGATAGTGGATGGAAGGAAAAGCATAAGAAGAAAATTACAGGGTACGGAGCAGGCGAAAGGATCAGGGGGAGTTTTTACATATAAAAATGGCAACCGAACATGTGCGGTTGCCATTTTTGTATGGGGTAAAAGAAGGTTTTCTTGGTGTTTATTTGCCCAGGAGTTTTTCGCCGATCTGGTAGACATCGCCGGCGCCCATGGTGATCAGGAGGTCACCGGGCTGGCAGTTTTCCAGAAGGTAGTTTTCGATTTCATCGAAGGTTGGGAAGTATTCACAGGGAGTTCCCAGTTCCTGGATTCTTTTTTGAAGGTCGGCGGAAGAGATGCCGAGGGTGTCGGTTTCTCTTGCGGCGTAGATGTTTGCCAGCACTACATGGTCTGCCAGAGTCAGTGCTTCGGCGAATTCCGGGAGCAGAGCTTTGGTACGGGTGTAGGTATGGGGCTGGAAGATACACCAGGTCTTTTTGTGCGGATAGTTTTTGGCAGAGGTCAGTGTTGCTTTGATCTCTGTCGGATGATGGGCATAGTCATCGATCACAGTGATATCGCCGATGTTTCCTTTGAACTGGAAACGGCGGTCGGTTCCGGTGAAGTTGATCAGACCTTTCTGGATCGTTGCATCGTCCATACCCAGTTTTTCACCCAGAGCGATCACGGAAAGGGCGTTGGACACGTTGTGGATACCGGGTACCTTCAGGGAGAAGGTTCCTGTGGTTTCACCGTGATGCAGACAGGTAAAGGTCGGGTGACCGAAGGTATCGTATGTAATATCGGTTGCTGTATAATCAGCTTCATGTTCCAGTCCGTAAGTGATGACTTCGCATGGCAGATCCCTGATGATATCCTCATAATGAGGAGTATCACTGTTGATGATCAGGGTACCGTCAGCCGGAAGTTTTTCTGCAAACAGCCGGAAGGAATGGCGGATATCGTCAATATCCTTAAAGAAATCCAGATGATCGGCATCCATGTTCAGGATGATACTGATTTTCGGGAAAAAGCTTAAAAAGCTGTTGGTATATTCACAGGCCTCGGTAATGAAAGTACCGGAATGTCCCAGACGCAGATTACCGCCGATGGCCGGCAGGATACCGCCGACAGAGATTGTCGGATCAAAACCACCTTCCAGCAGAATATGAGAAGCCATGGAAGTTGTTGTGGTTTTTCCGTGGGTTCCGGATACTGCGATGGGGATCTGGTAATTTTTCATGATCTGTCCCAGCAGATCGGCACGGGTCATCATCGGAATATTTTTTTCTTTTGCGCAGGTATATTCCGGGTTATCCGGATGGATCGCAGCAGTGTAAACCACCAGATCGATACCGTCAATAATATTGGATGCGCGCTGTCCGTAGAAAATCTGTGCACCGTTTGAAGTCAGATGATCCGTCAGAGCACTTTCTTTGGAATCAGAGCCGGATACGGTGAATCCCTCTTTTAAAAGAATCTCGGCAAGGCCGCTCATGCTGATACCGCCGATGCCGATAAAATGTATGTGAACAGGTTTTGTAAAATCAATGGTATACATAGGAGTTCTCCCTTTCTTACAGACGTTTGTATCATATTTATGATGCCGGCTTCCCGGGGTCGGAAAGATTGCGAAAGCTGCTTTCAGCGGGCGATTTGCAGGCATCAGTCGGGTACAAAAGACATTTTGTAACAACATTTATTATAGACGGAAAAGGGGAAAATGGAAAGATTTTTTTAAGGATGAGAAAAAAAACCAATAGATATAGAAGAAAATGACGAAAGGGAGAAGAAACGTTGTATAAATGTCATAAAAACACGAAAAGATTTGATAAAAATATGTAAAAAATGTTCACTAAATCTGATAAGTGTGATATAATCTTTTTACTATATATGACAAGAGGTGATTGCATGATTAAGAAAGAAATGATTGCAATGCTGTTGGCCGGAGGCCAGGGAAGCCGACTCGGCGTACTTACCGAGAAAGTTGCCAAACCGGCGGTGGCATTTGGAGGAAAATATCGGATTATCGATTTTCCGTTGAGTAACTGTATTAATTCAGGCATTGATACCGTGGGTGTTCTGACCCAGTATCAGCCGCTGCGTCTGAATACCCATATCGGAATCGGTATTCCGTGGGATCTGGACCGGAATGTGGGCGGTGTTACCGTGCTTCCCCCCTACGAAAAAAATGGTAACAGCGACTGGTATACCGGAACAGCAAACGCAATTTTTCAGAATATGGCATACATGGAGACCTATAATCCGGACTACGTTCTGATTCTCTCCGGTGACCATATTTACAAGATGGATTACGAAGTGATGCTTGATTATCATAAGGCAAATAAGGCAGATGTGACCATTGCCTGTATGCCGGTGCCGATCGAAGAGGCAAGCCGTTTCGGTGTTATGATCACTGACGGCGCGGGACGTATTACCGAGTTTGAAGAAAAACCGGAACATCCAAGAAGTAATCTGGCATCCATGGGAATTTATATTTTCTCCTGGAAGACACTCAAAGAGTCTCTGATGGCACTGAAAGATCAGCCAAACTGTGACTTCGGTAAACATATCCTGCCATACTGCAGAGATAATGGAAAGAGACTGTTTGCCTATGAATTCAACGGATACTGGAAAGACGTAGGAACACTGGGGTCTTATTGGGAAGCAAATATGGAACTGATCGATATCATTCCGGAATTTAACCTGTATGAAGAATTCTGGAAAATCTATACCAAAGGTGATATCATCCGTCCACAGTACATATCCGGGGAATCCGTTGTTGAAAGAAGCATCATCGGTGAAGGTGCGGAGATTTATGGTGAAGTGCATAATTGCGTCATCGGTGCGGATGTAACGATTGAAAAGGGAGCTGTGGTGCGGGATTCCATTATTATGAAACATACACGCATCGGCGCCGGAAGCCAGATTGACAAGTCCATTATCGCAGAGAGTGTGGATATCGGAGAAAATGTTGTCACAGGTGTGGGCGAGGAAGCTCCGAATGTTCTGAAACCGGCTGTCTATGGATTTGGCCTTGTTACAATCGCAGAAAATTCTGTTATTCCGTCAGGTGTGAAGATTGGAAAGAACACAGCCATCAGCGGTGAGACCACTGTGGAGGATTATCCGGACGGAGAGCTTGTAAGCGGCGGAGCAATTGTAAAGAAGGACGGTGAGTAATATGAGAGCATTAGGAATTATTCTGGCAGGCGGTAATAACAACAGGATGAGAGAACTGTCCAACAGACGTGCCATCGCAGCGATGCCGGTAGCGGGAAGCTATCGGAGCATCGACTTTGCACTGAGTAATATGACCAATTCTCATATTGCGAAAGTTGCAGTCCTGACACAGTACAACGCAAGATCGTTGAATGAGCATCTGAGCTCTTCCAAATGGTGGAATTTCGGAAGAAAGCAGGGAGGTTTGTTTGTGTTTACACCGACGATCACTCCGGATAACAGCTTCTGGTATCAGGGAACCGCAGATGCGATTTATCAGAACCTGGATTTTCTGAAGAGAAGCCATGAACCCTATGTGGTCATCGCATCCGGTGATTGTGTATATAAACTGGATTATAACAAAGTTCTGGAATACCATATCGCAAAACGTGCCGATGTGACTATTGTGTGCAAGGATGTGGATGCCAATGAGGATGTGACCAGATTTGGTGTGCTTCGTATGAATGAAGACTACCGGATCGAAGAATTCGAAGAGAAACCGATGTTGTCCGATTATCATACGATCTCCACAGGAATCTATGTAATCCGGCGCCGCCAGCTGATCGAGATGATCGAGCGCTGCGCACAGGAAGGAAGACATGATTTTGTAAAAGATATTCTGATCCGCTATAAGAATCTGAAGAGGATCTATGGATATAAGATCCAGGATTACTGGAACAACATCTCTACCGTTGAGGCTTACTACAAGACCAATATGGATTTCCTGAAACCGGAAGTGAGAGATTATTTCTTCCGTCAGTATCCGGGAATTAACTCCAAGATCGACGATCTTCCGCCGGCAAAATATAATCCGGGATGTCTGGTAAAGAACAGCCTGGTATCCAGCGGCTGTATCATCAACGGGCAGGTGGAGAATTCTGTTCTGTTTAAGAAAGTATATGTGGGAAATAACTGCGTTATCAAGAATTCTATTATTCTGAACGACGTATATCTGGGTGATAATACCCATATCGAAAACTGCATCGTAGAAAGCCGGGATACCATCCGGGCCAATTCTTACTATTGCGGAGAAGGCGAAATAAAAGTTGTCGTGGAAAAGAACGAGCGCTATGCGCTGTAATAACAGAGCAGCTGTCTGGTGGTTCGCGGAGAAATAACTAATCAGCGGCTATAACTGTTCGGAAGGAGAACGACATATGAAAGGGGCATGTGCTATGGAGATTACAGACGTAAGAGTGCGCAAAGTGACAAAAGAAGGTAAGATGAAAGCAGTTGTTTCCATAACAATTGATGATGAATTTGTTGTACATGATATTAAAGTAATCGAGGGAGAGAAAGGACTGTTTATCGCTATGCCAAGCCGTAAGGCTTCCGATGGAGAGTATCGCGATATTGCACATCCGATCAATTCCAACACAAGAGAAAAGATCCAAAGTCTGATTTTGGAGAAATACGAGGAAGTAATGGCAGAAGATGCCGTTGCAGATAATGCGTAACCGGATTGTCATATATATGGGGTGACGCAAAAACGAGATAAAAGCGGTGGCTGGGGGGCCACTGCTTTTTCTTTACAAAATGCCAGAGTCTTGCTATAGTGGAGCGTAGAAAAATGTCCGTGGGAGAATGGCGGAAGAGAAAGAAAAAGAGGAGACAGGTGTGTGATGAGAGTGGAACTGCCGGAAAGCTTTGAAAAGAGAATGCAAGAGATGCTGGGGGATGAATACGAATCGTATATCGAAAGCTATGATAACCCCAGACAGTACGGACTCCGGATCAATCCGATGAAGATCACGGAAGAGGAACTGGCGGAAGGCTCCGGTTTTTCTCTGGATCCGATTCCGTGGACAAAGACCGGGTATTTTTATAAAGAAGAAGATCAGCCGGCCAGACATCCATATTACAGTGCCGGTCTTTATTATCTGCAGGAGCCAAGCGCCATGACTCCGGCGGCGAGGTTTCCGGTGGAACCGGGGGAGAGAGTTCTGGATCTGTGTGCAGCACCGGGAGGAAAGGCAACGGCTCTCGGCGCTGCGCTTCAGGGAAAAGGTGTGCTGGTGGCAAATGATATCAGTAATTCCAGGGCTAAAGCACTGTTAAAGAATCTGGAAGTATTTGGCATATCCAACGCCTTTGTGACCAACGAAGTACCACAGAACCTGGCAGAGCGGTTTGAAGGATTTTTTGATAAAGTGCTGATCGATGCACCGTGCTCCGGGGAGGGGATGTTCCGCAAAGATCCGGCGGTGATCAAAACCTGGGAGGAAGAACGCCCGGAGTACTTTGCGAAACTGCAGAAAGATATTCTGAAGAATGGTGTGCGGATGCTGCGCCCGGGTGGAAAACTGCTGTATTCCACCTGTACCTTTGCTCCGGTAGAAAACGAGGGAAGTATCTCCTGGATCCTGGAGCAGTGTCCGGAGATGGAACTGATTCCCATCGAAGGATATGAAGGATTCTCTGAGGGTAACCCTGCGTGGGGTGATGGAAGAGAGGAACTGCGCCGCTGTGTGCGGATCTGGCCGCATAAGATGAAAGGAGAGGGGCATTTTCTGGCTCTGCTGAAAAAGTCCGAGGATGCGCCCGAGACAAGGATCAGACTGGAACCGCCGACACGGATGGATAAGAAAAATAAAGCAGTTCTGGAAGAATTCTTCAGGGACTGTCAGTGGAAGCCGGACTGGGAGCGGGTACAGATCAAGGGCGAGAAAGTCTACCTGGTACCGGAACTTCCGGCAAAGTTGAACGGGATCCATTTCTTACGAAACGGACTGTATCTGGGAGATCTGAAGAAAAATCGTTTTGAACCATCCCAGCAGCTGGCGATGACGCTGAAGGCTTCCGACTATGCGGGAAGCGTATCCCTTTCACCGGAGGATGAACGGATCGGACGATATCTGCGTGGAGAAACCCTGCTTTTGGAACCGGGGGAGGCGACCAGAGAGAAAGGCTGGATCCTGGTCTGTGTGGATCAGTATGCACTCGGGTGGGGAAAACTTGTGAACGGAGTTCTGAAGAATAAATACTGGAGCGGCTGGCGGTTAAAAAGTTGACATAATCCGCACTTTGATGCAGAAATTCGCCAAAATTCCACTAATTATTACGCAAATATTACGAGATGTTAAAAAACTACTTCACAATGCTACAAAATCATGCTATAATGACTCTTGCCTGAGAAAGTGAGAGGAATTAATATGAGAAGAAAAAGAATCATAAGCCTGGTACTTTCCGCATGTCTTATCGTGGGAAGTGCGGTACAGGGTGGAGCTGCTACCACGCAGGAGAAGATCTCCGATGCGAAGGCACAGCAGCAGGCGAATCAGTCTTCCCTGCAACAGACCCAGGAAAAGATTCAAGAACTGGAATCAAAAAAAGGTGAATCCGAAACATATCTTGCAGATCTGAACACTCAGTTGGACGATCTTCGCAGCAGTCTGGAAAAACTGCAGAACGATTACGATGCGAAGCAGGAAGAACTGACACAGCTGCAAAGTGACCTTGAAGATGCGAAAGCGGATGAAGCGCAGCAGTATGAAGCGATGAAACTCCGTATCCGCTATATGTACGAAAACTCAGCCAGCAATTATATGAACCTGCTGTTCGAATCAGGAAGTATTTCTGATTTCTTAAACCAGGCTGAGAACATTTCCCAGATGTCAAAGTATGACAGAGACATGCTGGATACATACAGAGAAACAAAAGAAGCCATCCAGACTAAAGAGGAACAGGTGGCACAGGAAAAAGAAGAGATTGTGGCTCTTCAGCAGGAGAGCGCGGACAAGCAGGCAGCAGTAGAAGAACTGGTGGAGGCAACTTACCAGCAGATCCGTGAATATCAGGAAGATATTCAGAGTCAGCAGACAGCAGAGAATGATCTGTTGACCAAGATCAGCAGTCAGGAAGATGCGATCAACGACCTTCTTCGTCAGGCAAAAGAGGAAGAAGCAGCAGCCAGATTAGCAGCACAGCAGGCGGCACAGGCAGCAGCTGAGAAAGCAGCACAGGAAGCGGCAGCAAAAGAAGCGGCAGACAAAAAAGCAGCAGAAGATGCAGCAGCACAAAAGGCAGCACAGCAGAAAGCAGCGCAGCAGGCAGCGTCAGCGACACAGAAAAAATCAAACAGCAGTACAACAACGACTACAACGACAAGTAATACTGCTGCGAATACAACAACTTCAACAACTACAACAGACAGCTCCGACGATACCATCGATACTTCACAGGGCAAATACCTGGGAAGATTCAAACTGACAGCATATTGTAACTGTTCCATCTGTTGCGGAAAATGGTCCGGCGGCGGTACAGCCAGCGGAACCACTCCGACACCGGGACGTACCATCGCGATGGCGGGAGTTCCATTCGGAACAAAACTTTCCATCAACGGTCAGATCTATACCGTAGAAGACAGAGGAACCGCATACGGACATGTGGACATCTTCATGGGAAGCCACAGCCAGGCATTGAGCTTTGGTATGAAATATGCGGATGTGTATCAGGTGAACTAGAGAAAAATAAGAACAGAGAGTGCAGGATACGGGAAACGTGTTTGCACTCTCTTTTTTCGCTTACAGGAGATTGCTTTCCTGTTCATAATCCGGCTTCCGGCTGCATAGAATGCAGATAGTTTCATAGCAACGAAACAAAGGAGGGGAAAAGATGGATGCCACAATTCTGGTAAACCGTACACACCGCTTACCGCGAAAAGCGATACCACAGACCTTAGTTGAGCCGGAAATCATCTTTGATGCACCTGTCGGGGACAGGAAAAGATTACTTGCAGTCAGTGCGGCGAAGGGAGTGGAGGCGCTTTTTGCGAGAGGAAAAGAGGAAGGAATCTATCTGTGCGGAGTATCCGGCTATCGAAGTTATGAAAGACAGGAAGAACTCTATCAGAAGAAACTGCGGGAACAGCCGAAAGGAAACGAAGGTTCTGTACATTGTATAGCACCGCCGGGAGCCAGTGAGCATCAGACGGGTCTGGCACTGGATGTTTCCTGCCAGGCGGTTGACTATCAACTGGATGAGCGTTTCGGAGAAACCCGGGAAGGCCGATGGCTGAAACGGTGTGCACCCTTATATGGCTTCATCCTGCGCTATCCGAAAGGGAAAGAGCATATAACCGGGTATGGATGGGAGCCCTGGCATATTCGGTATGTAACCCGGTCGCTGGCGTTGTATCTGACACTTACAGGGCTGACATTGGAAGAATATTATGAGCAGAAATAAAATGAGGCGGAACGCCGGCAAAAGATGCTGGTGTTCCGCCTTGTTGTTACATTGTATATCATCAATTGTTCATAGTGAAGGTCAGATATCGGGCTATCATTTCTGCTACCTTTGTATCCGCTTCGGAAATCGGATCCGTGCGCTTCATGCCAAGAAAACACACGGCCCCGACCGGATCCCCGTCCCGTGTCACAGGAACCAGCGCCTGTTCCGTGTGCGCATCATCGTCTGTCACCGGATAATAAGCGTTATTTTCCGGGATAAAATCCCGGTCAAAGAGTCGCTGCTCCATCGCTTTACTGAGAGATTTCCCCTGATACTTCTTATTCTCCGGCCCGGCCGCGGCCACCACCTGCTCCTGATCACAGATACAAAACAACTTTCCGCACGTCTTTGCCGCCGCATCCGCCAGCTGCTGCGCCCCGTTCGAAAACTCCCCGATCGGCGAATATTTCTTCAGAATAATCTCCCCATTCCGATCCGTAAAAATCTCCAGAGGCTCCGATTCCCGTATCTTCAACGTCCGCCGTATCTCCTTCGGAATCACCACCCGCCCGAGATCATCGATTCTTCGTACAATACCTGTTGCTTTCATAGACTTTCTCCTTATCCGTATAAATATGATGTGCTAAACCTGATTTTAGATGAAATTAAAGTTCTGGTGTTAGTATTGGCGGATTTTTGGAAATTATGAGTTGAAATGGTGGGTTTTGGGAAATGTGGTTTTAGAAACAGAAAATTTTTGTTTTTTAAAACCGGGAGAGGGATGGAAACATCTAATAAGAGAGGATTAGAAAGTATAGATGGAGAGAATTGTGCGGATGAGATAATATAATAGAAAAATTGCAATATTTGTCGCATTATGATATAGTTATATTTATCTATATACAATGAGGATAAAAAATGTTAAATTACATCTTAATGCTTGTGTTTCTTTTTGTTTTCCCTGTAATATTAGGAAAACTATTATCAGATGTTTGTTTTAAAAGCGAGAGTAGATGGTTTTGGCTTTTAAATGGATGGATTATACTATTTGCAATTTTTGAAATTATATCCGTCCCGTTGATTTTTACGAAAAAAACATTGGATCAATTATGCATATATTATTCGGTTGCATTACTGATTGCTTTTATAATTCTATTTATAGTAAAAACAATGAGAAGACCGGAAAAGAAAAAAATTATCCCTAAAAAGAAATGGAATGGACTTGAAATTATTGTAATGATTTGTGCGATAGGGATTATAGTATTTCAAGTCTTTTTTGTTGTATTTAAAACACATATGGATGCAGATGATACATTTTATATAGGAAATGCAGTTACCAGTGTAAAAACAAATCTTATGTTTCAGATAGATCCATATACGGGCGCTGAATTAACGGAGTTACCAATGAATTATGTGTTTTCGCCACTACCTATGTTCTGGGCGTACATAAGCAAGGTGACAGGTGTTCATCCGGCGATTATTGCACATATCTTTATACCGATGATTTTTATACCAATGTCATATGGTGTGGCATATATGATTGCTAAAAGAATTTTTGGTGATGCAAGATTAGAAATTTCCTTATTTATGGTTCTATATGCAGTTTTACAGCAATATGGATATGTTTCAGTATATACAGCATCTACATTTCTATTGTTTCGGATCTGGCAGGGTAAGGCAATGTTGGCAAATGTCTTTTTACCATGTTTACTGTTATTAGGAGACACAGCGTTGAAAAAAGATTCAAAGAAAATTCAATGTATTCCACTGTTATTTGCCTCGCTGGCCACTTGTTGTTGCTCTTCAATGGGAGTAATTTTAGGTGGGATAGAAATGGCACTGCTGGTAGTAGTCTATTTTTGTAGCTCAAAAAAAGTATCTGTACTATGTAGAGGAATTATGGTGTGTATACCGTATGTAATATTAGGATGTGCTTATGTATTGATTAAGTTGTAGGATGATGAGATGAAAATAGTAGATTTATTTTGGGAAGGAATAAGTATCATAAAACAGGCTATTTCCTGGTATAAGGGATCGGGAAAATTGTTGGAACTATTTTTGATAATGTTGGTTTTGTTACTTATCCTTTCTGAAAAAAATAGTTTTGAACGAAGAATAGTGGGATATACGATATTAAGTATAGTAGTATTGTGTAATCCGTTTGTGGCAGTAATACTAAAGAAAATTGCATTGGAAACTGTGTATTGGCGGACATTATGGATTTTGCCAATGAGTGTAGATATTATTGTAGCGATAACATTAATACTTAAAAAAATTAGATGGAGATGGTTGAAAATATTATTATCTATAATTTTTTTAGGCACCTTTAGTATTATAGGAAAACCTGTTATAACTAATGAAAATTACCAGGATACAGAAAATAAATATAAGATACCAAATGAGGTGATTAAAGTTGCTGATATTATTTTGAATGACTCGAGGAGAGAGGTGAAGGTAATTGCCCCGGAAGAAATTAGCACATGGATAAGAGAATATTCAGCAGAAATTATACTTCAATATGGGAGAGGATACATATATGGTTATAACGGATGGAACGCGGAAAATGATTATTTGCAATCGATTTTAAATGCCGAGGTTATTGATTTGCCAAAGTTGGATGAAGTAGTTCGGTTATGGGGATATGAATATTTGGTTTTAGGTGAACAAAGCGCAGAAATTGGAGATGTGGAAAGACTAGGTTACAAATTGATAGGATCTACGCAACAGTATAATGTTTTTAGAATTGAAAAAGGAGCGGAGGAATGAAAAAGGAAAAAGAACAGTATAAAAAATTGATAAGAAGTATAATAGTTATATTATTAGTGGCATGTGAAACCATAATATTTATGCATTATTGGATAAATATTTACAATAAATATACAGTGTTTCCTTTTTTTCAAAAAGGTCATTGGATGATGGCTGCAATGTATATTATTTACCAAATTATATTTTTGTATATATTTGGCGGTTTAAAAGTGGGATATTTAAAAAAAGCCAATATTATTTTTTCACAGGTTCTTGCAATGTTAGGCTCAAATGTGATTATTTATTTGCAGATAGTGTTACTTTCGGTACGATTTGTTAATATAGTGCCAATGATGAAGGCTACTTTAGTAGATATATGTGTAGTGGTGATCGTAGCTATTATCAGTGAAAGCATATTCAGAAAATTATTTCCACCTCGAGAACTTATTGTTTTATATGAAGATTATGATCCTGATGAATTTATTAAAAAGATGAATTCTCGTAAAGATAAGTATATTATTAAACAAAAGCTAAATGTGTCTGATGGATTAGATAAGATTAAAAAAGATATCATACAATCACAGGGAGTAGTTATATATGATGTTCATTCAGAATTACGTAATGTAATATTAAAAATGTGCTATGAAAATGACATTAGAGCTTATTCTACTACAAAGATATCGGATATATTAATAAGAGGAGCGGAAAGTCTTCATTTATTCGATACACCACTGTTACTATATAGAAATAACGGATTGAATTTTGAACAACGATTTGTAAAAAGGACTATGGATATTGTGGTATCACTTTTGATGCTGATTATTACATCTCCGATTTTTTTATGTGCTGCAATAGCAATAAAAATGTATGATGGAGGGCCAGTTTTTTACCGACAGGCAAGATATACATTAAACGGAAAAGTATTTAATATTTACAAATTCAGAAGCATGATTGTTGATGCAGAAAAAGATGGAAAATCACAACCGGCTACAGATCATGATCCACGTATAACACCGGTTGGAAGAGTACTCCGGGCTACGCGATTAGATGAATTGCCGCAGTTGATAGATATTCTTATTGGAAATATGAGTTTGGTTGGGCCGAGACCGGAACGAATAGAACATGTTGATAAATATTCAGAAGATATTCCGGAATTTAAGTATCGATTAAAAGTACGTGGTGGATTAACTGGTTACGCGCAATTATATGGTAAATATAATACTTCTCCATATGATAAATTACAGTTGGACTTGATTTACATTCAAAATTATTCCATTTTTTTGGATATCCGATTGATTTTTATGACATTAAAAATAATGTTTATGAAAGAAAGCACAGAAGGTTTTTCGGAACAACAGAAAAATGAACTGCAGGAGAAAAGATAAATGATAGAATATTTTGATAAAATATATAAAAATGGGTTACATCAATTTCAAGAAGATATTTATAATAGATTAGTTTGTGGAAAGAAAACATTTATTATTACAGCGAATCCTGAAACACTTATGATTGGAAAAAGCAACAGAGAATTCAATACTATTTTATGCGATAAAGAGACAATTATTACACCAGATGGAATAGGGGTAGTGAAAGGTGCCAACCAATTAGGATATCAAATCAAAGAGCGAGTCACAGGAGTAGATATTGCTAAATATCTTTTTTCAGTACTTAATAAAGAAGGAAAGTCATTATATTTATTTGGGGCAAAACCGGAAGTTTTAAATACTCTTGTGAAGAAAATTAAATTAGAATATCCAAATATAAAAATAAGTGGTGCTACAGATGGATATGTATCTGATAAAGACGCAGTGTTTGAACAAATAGCATTAAAAAAACCAGATGTAGTTATGGTAGCACTAGGTATACCCGCACAAGAATTATTAATTAGTCGCCATATTCAGAAATTTAATAAGGGGATTTTTATGGGGGTAGGAGGCGCTTTTGATGTATTGAGCGGGATGAAAAAACGTGCACCAGAATTTTTTGTAAAACACAATCTGGAATGGTTATATAGAATTTGCAGTGAACCAAAAAGATTGAAAAGATTTTACAAGAGTAATATTCGTTATCTTGGTGAAATTCGAAAAGTTAGGAGAAATATGCGATGATAAAAATAATGACGGTTTTTGGAACGAGACCTGAAACCATTAAAATGGCACCATTAGTTAAAGCCTTGAAAGCAAGAAAAGAAATACAAACAATTGTATGTGTGACCGCACAACACAGGGAAATGTTGGATCAGGTATTGGAGGCATTTCATATAGTTCCTGATTATGATCTGAATTTAATGAAAAAGGGTCAAACACTTTCGGATATTACAGCTGGTGTGCTTAAGGGAATGGAAGAGGTTCTTAAAACAGAAAAACCAGATATGGTATTAGTACACGGAGATACAACAACCACTTTTGCAGGTGCTTTGGCTGCTTTTTACAATCAAATACCGATTGGACACGTAGAAGCAGGGCTGCGTACATATAATAAGTATTCGCCATTTCCAGAAGAGGCTAACAGACAATTTGTAAGCGTGATTGCAGATTTGAATTTTGCTCCGACAGAAAAAAGTAAAATGAATTTAATTCATGAGGGAAAAAATCCAGATACTATAGTCGTTACTGGCAATACGGCAATTGATGCTCTTAATACAACCGTTACAGAGGAGTACGAAGATGAAATAACAAGATGGGTTGGAGACGATAGATTAATTGTATTAACCGCTCATAGAAGAGAGAATTTAGGTGAACCAATGTATCGGATGTTTTCAGCAATTAAAAGAATTGTAGAAAAGTATCCGGATGTTAAAGTGGTATACCCAGTACATTTAAATCCAATTGTAGTAAAAACTGCGGAAGAAGTGTTTGGTGAGTGCGAGAGAGTGCGATTAATTAAACCGTTAGAGGTAGTGGAGTTCCATAATTTATTAAATAAATCATACTTGATTTTAACAGATAGTGGCGGTATTCAGGAAGAAGCTCCGTCTTTGGGAAAACCAGTAATTGTATTAAGAGATACAACAGAACGACCGGAGGGAATAACTGCAGGAACGTTAAAGCTTGCGGGAACAGATGAAGAACGTATTTTTAATCTGATTGATGAACTGTTGAGCGACAGTACAGTGTATAAAAATATGAGTTTGGCTTCAAATCCATATGGAGATGGAAAAGCTAGTGAAAGAATTGTAGATGCTATTATAGAGTATTTTGCAAAGAAACAATAAAAATTGCGGCTGCTATTAAAAGCAGCCGCAAAATCAACTCAAAATTTCAATCCATTTTTTCATAACAGTTTCTTGTGAGAAAGACTGAACACAAGAAAAGGAGTTCATTTGAAATTCATGAAGAAGGGATGGATTTTCAATTAACTTACAAATGGCAGCAGCAAATGCATGAGAATCACCATCTGGTATTAAGTAACCATTTTTTTCTGGTTGGATTAATGCTTTAGGACCCACCCGAACATCATAAGCAACAATAGGAAGGTAATTTTCCATGGCTTCTAATAATACAAAAGGAAAAGCTTCAGATATAGATGTCATGGCATAAACAGATGATGTCATCATTTCTTGCATTGTTAATTCGTGACTTAATGCACCTGTAAAAATAATACTGTTTGTGAGAGAATGTTTTTCAGAATATGTATGTAGTGCATCGCTTAAAGGACCATCACCGATGATTTTTAGTTTCCAATCAGGATGAATGGCATGCACAATACTCCAAGCATCTATTAAGCGATCAAATCCCTTATCAGTGTGCAGGCGTCCTACAGAAACTACTTGTTTGCTTTTTTGGGGGAATTTCGTATCTGCGGGAAGATCAATGAAATTTGGAATGGTGATGCATTTGGTTTTTTGATTAAAAGGTTTCATCATATCGGATATTTCAGAACGCAGCGTTTCTGTTAATAATACAAAATAATCAATATTAGAGTATTTTTTTTGGAAATCTTTGATTAAATGTTTGTCGAATTTATGATCATGATGCAACTGAGCAATTTTTTTGACATTGGCATTACCATATTTTGAAAGGATAACAGTATCTTCATTGCGAGTGGATATAATTGTTCCGTTATGTATATTAGAGATTGCTTTGGCAAGACAATGTTTTTTCAGATATAACGTTTTAAGAGCATGAAAACCCTCTGAGCATATTCTAAAAGGATTTTTGGAATGTAAGGCAGCGTAAAAAGATTCTCTGTTTGGTAAAACGTCGGTCAGATAACGGACTTTTACCTCCTTATTGAGTGGATAGACAGGAGAACCAAAATTATACGTGCATAGGATTTCAACTTCGTAGTTGCATTTTACTAAAGCATTGGCCAGAAGAGTAATAGCCATTTCTACACCTCCATGGTTAAGGTGAAGGCAGGTAATATATATTTTTTTTCTCATAGTTAACTCCTTTATAGTATAGTATAAGTATAACATTGATTTGATTTGATTTGCAAGAAAACAAGTAGAAATAATGAACAATCCAATATGAGGTAAATATAAATGGAAAATAATATTTTGAAATTATTAAAAAAAATAAAAGATAATGGTATTTATTGGCTTATTGTATTGCAACCGATTTTGGATATAATAGCTTATTTTCAAAATGATCAGGGCATGTCAGTAGCTGGCTATATTAGATTAATGATTACATGCACGTTGCCATTGTATGCATTAGTAAAAACAAAAAAAAGAAAAAAATTTTTAAGTATTATGGTTCTTATAGCATTGTTTTCTATTATGCATGTATTAAATGGCTTTCGGGTTGGATATATTGATTTAATACAAGATATAAAATACATGCTGTTGGTTTTACATATGCCTTGCGTAGCAATATCACTTATCTTTTTGGATATTAAAAATATAGATAAACAAATTCCAAGAGGATTTTTGAGCAATTTTTTGTTAATAACTTTAGTTGTAATAATATCATATTTTACAGGAACAGGAAACAGTACATATATAGGATATGATTATGGATGGACAGGATGGTTTTTAATACCTAATGCACAGAGTATTATTTTGGTTTGTCTTGTGCCATTTGCATTGTATGTGGTGATTCAAACAGGAAAACTGTGGAAAATTTTAGCTCTTAATATTCTGATCGCCTGTATGCTTATAATGAATGGAACCAGAACTGCATATTATTCTTTATTTTTAATTTCTATAGGATATATAGTTTATTTTATATTTGATTATTTTGTGCATAAGAGAGAAAAGTTTCCTTTTACAATTATTGGCATTTTTTTTCTAGTACTTTTAAGTGGAAAAATACTATACAATGTTTCACCTAGGGCAAGCATGGATTCTACATATTATGCTGCAAGGGAAATAGAGCAGGAAACGCTAAATGGCTTGGAAGAAAAAAATAAAGATGAGGAAGAAAATACGTATGAAGGATATTTAGATAAACATTTGGTAGAAAAATTTGGGTATGACCGAGTGATTAACGAATATGGAGAGCATCCGACGGCAATTACTTTTTCTGATGTACGACTAAAAAAACGGATTTATGCGAAATTGATTTGGGAAGAGAGTGATATATTAACTAAAATGGTTGGATTTCAATATCCCGAAATGCAATTTAAAAATGATAATTTCGATTTGGAAAATGATCCACCGGCAATTTTATATTATTATGGTTATTTAGGAGCAGCGTTGTATGTGGTGCTTTTCTTGGTTTTATTCATAAGAATAATAAGAAAAGTGTTCTTAGATTTTTTTGATACAGTAAATTTGTATAATTTTGCACTAATAAGTACATTGATGTTACAAATAGCATTTGCGTTCAACTCAGGATATTTATTGCGTCGCCCAAATGTCTCTTTCTATTTGGCGACAATAGTTGTATTGTGTTTTCAAAGGACAAAAAGAGTGGAGGGAAATATATGAAATTTTCAATAATTATTCCGGTGTATAATGTCGAAAAATACTTGAAAAAATGTTTGACTTCCATATTACAACAAAATTTTAATGATTATGAGTTGATTTTGATTGACGATGGCTCAACAGACATGAGTGGAAAAATATGTGATGAGTTTGAAGAAAAGTATAATAATATTATAGTCATGCATGTTTCAAATTCGGGAGTGTCAAATGCCAGAAATAAAGGATTGGAGATTGCAAGGGGTGAATATATATGGTTTGTCGACAGTGATGATTATGTAGAACCAGAGGCTTTGAAAATATTGAGTGAACAATTGGAGATGAATCCAAAGATAGAGTTACTTTTTTTTGAAACTAATGTATGGAAAGCTGAGAAAGATCAAAAAGAAAAAATAGTATTTGATAAAATTAGAGCGAATGAAATAATTAGTACTGATATAAAAGAATTTTTGAATGTCAATACCTCTTTATGGAATAAAGTTTATCGACGAGACATTTTGTTAGAAAAACATGTGAAGTTTGAGTTGAATATTTCAATTGCCGAAGATTTATTGTTTAATTATATGTATCTGCTTGAATGTAAATACGTATTTTACTTAAATAAAATATTGTATAATTATGTCATAAGACAAAATTCTGCCATGCAGGGAGCAGGCAGAGATGCGGATGTACAGAAAGCATTTGAGAAATTGATAGATTATTATAAGAAAAAAGGGGTTTATTATAAGTACAGAAAAGAATTGGAATATTTGGTATATTATCATGTGTACATGGTGCAAATCGTGAGAGAAATTCGTAATAATGTAGATACTACGCGCATAGATAACTTGAAAAAGTGGATAAAAAAACAAAAAATGGGACCAATAATCTGTAATAAATATATACGAAAGTTATCACTAAAACACAAAATTTTGTTGGGGCTTATAATGACAGGACAATACGGCGTTATAAAGATACTTTTTGAATCTCAGAGAAGTAATTAAGAATAAGTGAAACTCTTTACGTTTCAGTAAAATCATATAATGAAGAAAATACATTAAAACAAACTTTGGATATGATGTTTGAGTATGATAATATTAAGGAATTAGAATTATTATTTTAGATGAATTAAAAAATAAAAGGATAATGCAGAAATTATCAGAATTAGATAAATGGTTTGCTTGGCTTAGAACATGCGAGATAGCTTTGGCACTTGGTGATTTTATATTATATATGGAAGAGTTTGGGAAAAAGTATTGTTTCGTGATACAGTTTTATAGGTGGAAATTAAATAATATACTAGCGGAAACAAATGCAAGAGAGAAGGATGTAAATGAACAGTAAGAGCTCATTAGGAAAAAATGCGGTTTACAAGGTTGTTTTAAATTTATTTAACTTGTTGATACCATTATTTGTAGGACCGTATATAGCAGGATTATTAGATAAGAATTTATATGGTATATACAATAGGGTATATGCAGAATTTCAGATTTTCTTTATATGCGGAGCATTTGGAATATATAATTTTGGTGTACGCGAAATAAGTAGAGTGCGACATAATGAAGAAAAACTAAGAAAAATTTTCAGTAGTTTGTTTGTTATTGGCGTAATTTCAAACGTGGTTGTGACAGTTATTTATATTATATACTTCGTAGTTCGGGGAACAGGGATTGATAAATATGTATATGCAACCATGATTATTCAAATGGTTTCAAATATATTTTATATTGAATTTGTTAATGAGGCGGTAGAAAATTATAGTTTCATTACAAAGAAAACTATAATTGTGCGGAGTATATATTTTGCGGCTATATTTTTATTTGTGAGAAAGCCGACAGATGTTATTATATACTCTGTTGTTGTCAGTATGACAGTTTTGTTAAATAATGTTATCAGTTTTTGTTATTTAAAGAGAAATATAAAGTTTGACTTTTATAATATTAAAATCAAACCTTATATTTTTCCTTTGGTTGTATCGTTAATCTTAGTAAATGTGGAATTACTATATAGTCAATTGGATAAGATTTTATTGGGAGCATTTGTAAATGATATTGCGGTAACGGAATATACGCTTCCAACAACTTTAGTTGGAATGATTGGTACTATCCCACTTTCTTTAATAAATGTAGCTATTCCCAGATTGTCTAGTTATGTTGGAAAAGAAGAAAAAGAAGCGTACATTGAAACTTTACATAATACAACCAGGGTTTATATGGCGATTTTGGCACCCATGGTATTTGGAATATTTGTTTTAGCAAAAGAAATTATGTGGTTATATTCTGGGAATGTATATACATATGTATATCCGGTATTAGCGATCGCTGCATTATCGAGAATTGTATATGGATATGACTCTATATTATCTAATTTAGTTATGTATGTTAATGGATTGGAAAAAGAATTGACTATTTTTCTTTTTGGTGGAGGAGTCATAAACGTAATTTTAAATGGTATATTAATAATTTCTGGTAACTTTTCAGCAAAAAACGCTCTAATAACAACTATGTTTTCAATCATTCTTTTTGTAATAGTAGGTGCTAGGTATTCTGAAAAGAGATTAAAAATTAAACTAAAGTTTTTTAGTTGGGAAATACTTAGGTATTTTGTTGTATCTTTTTTGTTTATACCGATAACATATGCTGTTAAAGCATTAAATTATGGCTATTGGTTTAACATATTAGTTAGTATTACTTTATGTGTGACAGTATATGGAATATTTATGCTGATCACAAAAGATCCATTAGTACAAATAATTGCTAACAAAATAATGAGAAAGAGCGAATAGTATTCGAATGAAATAGAGAGGTAGAAGATGAAAAAAGTAATAATACCGACAGGATATATGGGAACAGGATCATCAGCAATTACAGATTTAATATCAGAATTCGATGGATTTGATGGTAGTCATGGACATTTCGAATATGTATTTATGCACTGTCCGAATGGAGTTTTTGATTTAGAAGATAAATTATTAATTGGAAATAATGCGGTTCGAAGTGATGAGGCATTGCATTCTTTCTATGCTACTATGAAACAATTATATGATAAAAAATATTGGTGGGTAGGACACTATAATGAAAATATTAGCAAAGCCTTTTTGAAAATTACAGATGCTTATTTAAATGATTTAATTCAATACAAACCAGAATTTTACTGGTATTATCAGGAGAATACCAATTTAAAGATGGCCTTAAAATTGGCCGTTAGAAAGATAGTCAAAAAGTTAAGTTTAAATAAGATTAATTTAAAAAAACCATTACTTTATGACCAAATGTGGGTGTCATATTTGGAACCAGAAGAATTTTATGATATAACGAAAAGATATTTAGCAAAGATATTTAAAGAGCTGGGATTAGAAGAAAAAAATATTATATTAGATCAATTATTATTACCATTTAATTTAAAGAGAATTAACAGCTATTTTGATAATAATGTGGAAGTATTTGTTGTAGACAGAGATCCTAGAGACATGTTCGTGACTAACAAATATGTATATCCTGCATTAAATGAACAGGTTCCATATCCTATAGATGCATATGAGTTTTGTAAATGTTATAAAGCATTAAGAAAAATGGAAAGTAATGTGAATGAAAATGATACACGAATACATCGACTTCATTTTGAGGATTTGATTTATAATTACGATAATTCAGTAGATAAAATAAAGAAAATTTTATGCAATGAAAAAGGAGAAGTGCCCCTACATTTGGAAAAGAAAAAATATTTTAATCCTGATAGATCGATTAATAATACACAATTGTTTTGGGATGAGAATGGAGAATGCAGAGAAGAGTATAGAGATGAGATAAAAATTATTGAAACAAACTTAGCAGAATATTTATATGAATTTCCGTATAAACGTATTTCAAGTAATAATGGTGTCTTTTAAAGAAGAGGAGTAATTTGTATGAAAATCAAAGTTAGTGTTATCATACCTGTATATAATACAGAAGATTATTTGAAAGAGTGCATAGAATCACTGGTTAATCAAACGCTTCGCGAAATTGAAATTTTAATAGTTAATGATGGGTCAACAGATTCTTCATTAGAAATTATGAAAGAATTTAAAAATAAATACCCCAATATAATTAAAATCTTTGATAAAGTTAACGGAGGTCAAGCTAGTGCAAGAAATTATGCGTTGCCATTTGCACAGGGAGAGTATTTGGGCTTTGTAGACAGTGATGATTGGGTAGATAGTACTATGTATGAAGAAATGTATGAAAAAGCAGAAAAGGAAGATGCAGATATTGTTATTTGTGATATGGTAGATCATTTTCCAGATAGGACAGTATGTTATCCGTCATCAAGGTTTGAGAACAAATTTAAAGTCACTCCTTCAGCATGTAATAAATTGTTTAAAAGAAGTCTTGTTAAAGAGGATGTATTTCCTGTTGGATTATGGTATGAGGATTTTGAATTTACGACTATGCAGCTAATGAAAACAGATTGCATTAGTGTGATTCATAAGGGACTTTATCATTGTCATTGCAGAGAAGTGTCAACAATGTATAATAATAATTCAGAAAAAAACCAAGATATACTAGTAGTGTTAGAGCATTTAGTAGAATATGTTGAAAAGAATGGATGGTATGAAAAATATAAAAATGTACTAGAATATTTGTATATTGATCATGTTCTGATCACATCCATAAATAGAGTGCAAAAACAAACAAATGAAAAGAAAAAAATTGTAATTAATAATCTTAGAAAAGAAGTTTTGAAAAGATATAATTCATTTTATAAAGATGATGCATTTAGGGAAATGCCTAAAAAACGTCAAATTATAGCACTTCTAAATGCATATGGACTTTGTTCAATGTCAATGATGTTGTTGAAAATTACGGAAATTATCAAAAATAATATTCGCAAATAATATGGGCAATATAGTTGTCTAAGGATTAAAGAGTAGCCCCAGTATTTATTGAAACTATACTGGGGCGAATGAAAAGTAATCAAATAGATATATAGTCATTTCTAAGAAAGAAATCTTCCATTATTGTAGAAATGGCCTTTGTTGTGGAAAAATTAATATTTGGTAGAGATTTGCCACGCTCAATAGATCTAAGGAAATCAACAAGTTCGTAACGAATTCCTTCTCCATCAAGTTGGTAAAAATACCGCTTGTTTTCTTTAGGGTTTTCATATCGTATTTCAAAATAGTCGGTTTTCCACCATGGAGCCGGTACATAGATATATCCATTTGTTCCGGAAATAATTAATTCTCCTTCAGATTTTACTCCGTCCCCTACTTTTACAGAAGCAACGGAATGCTCAAATATAAAATCAATTTTTGTAAAAAGATCAACGCCATTAGAGTCCTTATGAGTAATGATCGTCTTTTGATAGTTATTTCCAAGAATTTCAAAAACAGGAAGCAATGCTGTTGGAGCCCATTCACAAAATCCGGTCCAGTCAGTGACAGATTTATTAAGACTTGTACATGTGGCTTCAACAGAAACAATATTTCCAATTTTTCCACTTTTGATTAGCAGAAGTAGGCGTGTAAAAGCCGTTGCATATGCTGTTTTTATTGCCTCCATTAGTATAAGATTCTTCTGGCTGGCGAGAGAAAAAAGTTGTGTAGTTTCTTCTTCTGACAAAGTGATTGGTGATTCGCATAAAACATGTATACCATGTTCAAGAGCTTCTTTAATTTGTGCATAGTGTAATTCTGGAAGAGATCTTATATAAATAGCATCGACTTTTTCCAAAAGAAGTTTATATGAATTAACATTATAGCGTTTTAAGCTATCTGTCATTTTTTCTATATTCGAGGTTAATAATGCGGTAACATGGATACCATTGACAAATTGAGATTCCGAATAGACTTTGTTTAGGAAAGCGGAATCACCGGTAAGTCCAAGGCGAATCTGGCGTTTCTTTTCACGAATTTCAGAACTTGAAACACCTTCAGTTCGATCAAGATAAACCACTTTGCAATATTCATCGAGATAATCAAATTTGCCTTTCCAATCGGAACCGATTGCAAAAATATCAATATCATATCTCCGGATATCATCTATTTTTTGACCTTCGTATTCTTCAACAATAATTTCATCGGCAAGCCCAGTTTCGCGAACAGCTTCAATACGCTCCATCAAAGATTGCTGAACATTAATTTTTCCACGAGTTTTATCAAAATCATCTGCAGTAACACCAACAATAAGATAATCTCCAAGTTTTTTTGCTCTTTCAAGTAATCGGATATGACCATAGTGTAAAAGGTCATACGTTCCATATGTAATTACTTTAATCATATTGCAATAAATCCTTTCTGAGTCAAATTAAAGCATTCCCTTCTTCTGCAAATCTTTAAATGCATTGATCAGTGTTGTATTATCTTCAAGTGTAAGAGCTCCAATATGTCCAACTCTAAAAATAGTATCTTTCATGTTTCCGCCATTTGGGCAAATCCAAATTCCATAATCATCCTTAAGCTTTAAAAAAATGTCATAGGCATTAGCATTTAATGGATGAACAGAAGTGACACCGTTGGCAGGACTTTCCGATACCAGTTCAAAGGGCAATTCTAAGATGCGAGTTCTAAAATCTTTTGCTAATGCAGCAACACGTGCAATTTCGGATTCAGCACCACCCTGGCGTTCGATTTCTTTTAACCGTTCATTGATTTGCAGCAGGATTCCAACGGCAGGAGTAAAAGGGGTCTGACCGCGTTGTTGGTTCTTTAGGGCATCTTTTAAATCGAAATACATACTTTTAACATTAGACGAATTAACACGATTTAGTCCATTAGGAGATAAAAGAATAATAGATATTCCAGGCGGACATGCTAATACTTTTTGTGATCCGGTAATCATAACATCAGCACCGCATTCACTCATATTGAAAGGATCTGCCAGGAATGAAGAAACACAGTCACATACAAAAAATAAATTGTTTTGTTTGCAAAATTCACCGAGTAATACAGTATCGTATAAAACCCCTGTTGAAGTTTCGTCAACATTAACTAGCAGACCTGTAAATCCTTGATTGTCGTATTCATATAAACGTTCAGCAGTTAATTTTTTTCCGTGTTCAAGTTTTAAAGCAACATATGGGATGTTATGTAACTCGCAAAGTTGGACAAATCGATGCCCAAAACTTCCACCATCGATTATGAGAACTTTATCCTGTTCAGAAAAACAATTCATAACTACTGCTTCCATAGAACCTGTACTGGAGCATGTCATAAAAACTCCTTTTGAACCGATAGGAGCATTTGCATATTTTAACATATATTGTTCGTTTTCCAACATTATTTTAGAAAATTCTGCAGTTCTGAAGTAAGGCACCTGTTGTGCACCGATATTGCAGATGGTTTCAGAGGACATTACAGGTCCAACTGTGAAATTAATCATTATAGTATACCGCCTTTCTAGAAATCTATTGATCAATATAGAAATTTTTTTGATATATAACTATTATAGCGTAGAAACTCTTTTGAGTGCAATAGGAGTTATGATGACTTTAAAAAGTTATGCGTGCAGATTGAAGAATAGGATATACATAGTGTATAATAAAAAATACGACATTCATATTCAGGGGTATGAAAAATCATATATAATATTAGCTTAAGCATATTTGCAAAGAAGGTTGGTAAGTATTGATGATGAAAATTGGAAAGATGCGAGATGATAAAAAATACATCGGTCGAGGCATAGTGAACATTCTGGTTGGTATAGTTGTAAGTTTTCTGCTGTCTGCCGTAAGTTTATATTTTGCGACAGATAAATATGGAATTGAAATGTTTCAATCTTATTTTGAAAATGGGTATATTGTATTTTTAAATACATTGCCAGTTTTCTTTAGTATAATGTTTGTTTTTCTTATTTGCAATGAATTATGGATTGGAATAAGTATTACTTCAATTTTGGTAATTGTTTTGTCTTTGATTAATTATTTCAAATTGCTATTCCGTGACGATCCTTTATTGGTAGAAGATCTTACCTTGTTTTCTGAAATGAAAAACATGACCGGACGTTATAAGATTCATATAAACAGAGATATGATTCTTTGGATTCTGGGAATGACAGTAGTGATTTTTGTTGTATGGAAACTTAGAAAAATAATAAAAATAGAAATGCAGATCAGGACAAGGATTATTTCTGTAATTATGATAGTGTTATGCGGAATTGGCTGTATGAACCGGTTTATTTTGAATGATGAATATTATCAGAAAACAGAAAATATTGCATTGATTAACAGATGGGGAAGTACGCAACAGTTCATTAGTAGAGGATTCATTTATCCTTTTTTATATAGTAGTAAAGATGCTGGAATGAAAAAACCAGATGGATATAATAAAAAGGAAATAGAAAACTCTTTAAAAGATATTAAGGAAGATGATATACCAGAGGATAAAAAGGTTAATATTATTGCGATAATGATGGAGGCCTATGGAGATTTTTCTGTTTATCCACAAATAGAATTTGATTCGGAGAATGATCCGTATGCTGCATTTAATCGTATTAAAGACATTACATATCATGGAAATTTAGTAACAAATATTTTTGCGGGAGGAACTGTAAACTCTGAAAGAAGATTTATAACGGGATCGGATGAATGCGCAAGCTTTCGAAAAGATACGTATTCTTATGCCAAATATTTTAAGAGTCAGGGATATCGGGTTGAAGGGAGTCATCCGGGATACGAATGGTTTTATAATCGACTTAATGTAAATGAACATTTAGGGTTTGATAAATATGATTATTACGAAACGAGATATGCGGAACTAGCGAATGGTGAAGCGGCAGGGGATGAAATTTTATTTTCTGAATTATATAAGGATTTATTGAATTCGATAGAAGCTGAGCAACTATATTTTAACCTCAGTGTAACGTGTCAGAATCATGGGCCATACAGCACGGAACAATTATATGAAACACCCTATGTAATTAGAAAAAGTAATTATGCAGACAGTGAGTTTAATATTTTGAATAACTATCTGTCTGGAATAAAAAATACGGGAGAAGAACTAGAAAAACTTATTCGAAAAATAAGTGATTTAAAGGAACCATGTGTTTTGGTTGCTTTTGGAGATCATAAACCGTGGTTGGGAGAAGAAAATAGTGTGTATGAGATGTTGGGAATAGATTTGGATGTAAGTACACTGGAAGGATTTTATAATTATTATGCAACTCCTTATATAATGTATGCAAATCATGCTGCAAAACAGATAACTGGCAATCAATTTGTAGGGGAAGGGACGGACATTGCTCCGAATTATCTGATGAATGAGTTATTTGAACAATTGGGATATGATGGACCTGCATACATGAAGATCACTAATTCAGTCAGGGAAACAATAACTGCTCATAGTGGCGATATCTTTGTGGAAAATGGGGAAGCTGTGGATGAATTGTCAGATGAAGATCAACAGATATGGAATCAATATAAAAAATATGAGTATTATTTTATGAATCAAAAAATGAAGTGATAGTTTAAAAAAGTAAAGGAGGATGATCTTGTTGGGCATGAGAGGTGAGCTGGCCATATAGGGATGGGCACACATCGAGGCCATTTAGAACGAATAGTGATGATGTTTTATTTGGTGCACCCATTATTACTATATAGCTGCCCTGTATGAGGTAAAGACCACCCCATAACCTTAGTTCTATTCAATGATAGGTATCGAAAAGTATTGAATTTATTGAAAAAACACTTGATTATATGGAGAGGAAGAATTGTTAGGAAATATTATGAGTAAGAAAAATATGAAAAAGAAAAAATGGAAAAAAGTGTTTGGTGCGTGGTTAGCAATTGTTATTGTCTTAGTAGCGATATTAGCCGTTTTGGTATATAAAAATGCTAATCGAAAGGTTTATATCACACAGTACGACGATAAATCTGGAAGCCAGGGAATGTTTTATACGATTACGGTTTCAGACGGAAGTCTGATCGTAGTTGACAGTGGTAATCCGGATAATGAGGAATATGTGCGGCAGATATTAGAAGAAAAAGGAAACCATGTAAATGCCTGGATTCTAACTCATCCGCATCCGGATCATATAGGTGCATTCAATCAAATCTGGCAGCAGATGGGGAATATTCAGGTTGATGCGGTGTATACGATTGATATGAATTATGACAATTATAAGGCACTGGCACAGGAATGGGATAATTTTGAAACATTTGATCTGTTTACACAGATTACGCAGAATGATGACAGACTTCATTATGTACATACGGGAGATGAGTTAAAAATCGCCGGTCTGGATTTTAAAGTGTTTAATGCCTATGATTCTTCCGTGACAGATCAGATAACAACAGATCTGGCAAATGATGGATCGATGATGTTTAAAGTGACAAATAAAGAAGAAAGCATGCTGTTTTGCGCGGATGTGGGAGTGAAGATGAGCGATGAGATCATGAGCCATTACGCGGATGAACTTCCGTCAGATTACATTCAGATGGGACATCACGGAAATGGAGGACTGTCAGAGGAGTTCTATCGCAAAGTACATCCCAAGGTAGCATTTTTCGATGCCCCAGAATGGCTGATGCACCCGGAAGACGATTCCCACGGCTGGACAACACCACAGAACTGTGAGCTGATGGAGTCGATGGGGGCAGAGGTTTATTATTATGCTACAACGCCGAATGAGGTGGAGTTGGGGTAGGGGATATTAATGCGTTCAAAAAGCGACGCTTTTTACATACTATATATAGGGCGAATGAATAAGGAGAATGAATCATGAAACAGAACAACTACAAACCACAGATTCCGGATGTGATGGAAGCAATTTTTGACGTAGCATATCTGATTTTTGATCTGATTGCGCCTTCTTGTTTTTCTCCTTCTCACAGGGAAATCCCTTATTTATCCTTTACGGAATCCTGACTCTGACCCTTTGCGGAGGCGATGCATTTCATCTGGTGCCGCGGATCCTGAGGGCCGTACGCGGAAGCAATGACAAAATAAAAAGACAGTTGGGAATCGGACTGCAGGTTTCATCCATTACCATGACTGTCTTTTATATTATCTTAATGTACATATGGAAACTTACCTTCCCGGAACTTGCCGCACCGGTAAGCATTGAAGCTGTCGTTTGGATATCTGCCATTGTCCGGATCGTGATCTGCCTGTTTCCTCAGAACAACTGGTGTTCCGAGGAGGAAAATCTGAAGTTATCTGTCATCCGGAACGCTGTCTTTGCAGTGACCGGTATCGGGATCATCATCCTGTATTGTATTTCCGGGAACACCTGTGGCTACCATATGACAAGAATGGTTGCAGCCATCATCATTTCCTTTGGATGCTATCTTCCGGTAACTTTATTCAGTAAAACAAAACCAAAGGTAGGATTACTGATGATTCCGAAAACGTGTGCATACATGTGGGTGATCGCCATGGGGCTTCAACTTTTATTCTAAACGCAGTGTTTGCTGTGGGAGGATCCGGTATTACTTTGCACTGTCTGCATCAATCACAGACTGGATCTGCTTCATCAGTGCATCATAGTTGTCCTGATTGTCGATTCCGCCGAGCATCGGTTCTCCCACGATATTTCCATTTCGATCAACTAAGATTGTGGTAGGAAATGCCATGATATCGGAGGCATATTTTCCTGCTGCGGAATCAGAGTCGATGGACAGATTGCGGTACTTCGCACCCTGACTTTCGAGAATCGATGCCGCTTCTTTTATTGCATCTTTATTTGCGTCAAAGGTTTCTGTGTTGATGCCTACAACTTCGCCGCCCATGGATTTGATTGCATCGTTTAATTCGTTCAGCTTAGACAGCTCTGCGACACAGGGTTTGCAGCCGGTAAACCAGAAGTTAACGACGGTCACTGCATTGTTGGAAAACAGACTTCCGTCAACTGTGTTGCCGTCATAATCCTGACCGGAGAAATCCCGGAATGGAGATGCATCTTCGGAATTATTTTCGGCATCGGTATCCTCAGATGTTGTTGTGTCCTTTTCCAGTTCTGCGATCTGTTCCTCGATTTTTCGTATCGTTTCAATATCATCTGTCAGTGTTTTCAGCTCGTCCTCTGAAAATGAGTCCTTGTTGGAGTCAACGGTGTCTGCCAGATAATCTGCATAATTTCCGCTTGGGTCAGCCGTGCCTTTATTCATCATGCCAAATACTTTGTTCCATACTTCCTCATGGTCTGCAAAAATCTGGTTTTCCTGCTGATATAAATCATCCAGCTTCGTGCCGGAAGCTTCTGTAGTTTCTGTACCGGATTCTGTAACAGATTCTGTACCGGATTCCGTCTGGGTTGTCTGTGTTTTTGTTGTGTCTGCTGCTTCTTTTCCGCTGCATGCTGTAAGTAATAATGCTACGCTGAGCGTAAAAACAGGAATAAATATTTTTTTGTTTTTCATAAATCATGTCTCCTTAATAAATAGTATAAAGGTAATTATTCAGTAGTCACTGTACCGCGAGGTGTTTTGGCATGAATATGCCAAAATCCCGAGACATACAAGCCAAAATGCCATCACCGAAGGTGATTTTAAATGTATTTTGGCTCGTAACTGTGAAGGTACTGAACAGTTACGTATAAACTTGCTAATCACTGGTTGCTGCTGTCCTTTTTCTGACAGGGTTTTCCCATGAACTGGTAGTGAATCGCATCTTTCGGGCAGGCTCTGATGCAGGCTCCGCACCGGATACATTCCGGATGATTTGGTGTCCGGCACACATCAATATCCATTTTACATGCCCGGGTACACTGGTTACATCCGACACATTTGCTGTCTTCGATCTTTATATTCAAAAGACTGACTCTGTTAAATAAGGAATAGATCGCGCCAAGAGGACAGATCCATTTGCAGAAGGGTCTGTAAAACATAATGCTGAGTACGATGACCGCAATCAGAATACAGAGTTTGAATGAAAACAGTTTTCCCAGTGCAGACCGTATTGCGGCATTTCCGATGGAAAGTGGTATCGCCCCCTCAAGAACACCCTGCGGACAAATATACTTACAGAAGAAGGGGTCTCCCATTCCGATCGAGTTCGTTGCAAGCATCGGCAGAAGGATCACAAAAACTACAAGGATGATGTATTTCAGATACCGCAGAGGCTTCAGCCTGGCTGTGGAAAATTTCTTTCCGGGAATTTTGTGAAGCAGATCCTGAAACCATCCAAAGGGACATAAAAAGCCACAGATAAATCTTCCCAGTGTCACTCCGAGTAAGATCAGAAACCCGGTTATGTAGTAGGAAAACTTGAATCTGGATGATCCGACAACCGCCTGAAAGGCTCCGATGGGACAGGCTCCCGTGGCAGCAGGACAGGAATAACAGTTTAACCCGGGGACGCATACCGTTTTCGCCTTGCCCTGATATATTTTGCCCTGAAAGAAATTGGGAATATGAATATTGGTAAGCAGTGTGGCCGCTGCCTGTATCCATCCACGTATTCCGGCTATTTTCTTTGATCGTAAGTTCTTTTTCTTATCCAATTCCGACACACTCCAGACATAATTTAATTGCTTTCCCAAGCACTGCAGCCGCTTCCCCTCTGACTGCACCATAGCTCATCATCGCTATGCCTGTGAGAACCAGAATAATTTGAGATATTTGTTTGCACTTCAAAATATGGTTGCTCCTTTTGTTTGTTGTATTGATTGACCAGCTGACTTCGATATTATACAATAGTTGTTGTAAAATAATTGTTAAGAAACGGACAGGTGAAAAAATTTTGAGATTATTAATCGTTGAAGATGAGAAACAAATGTGTGACACGGTAGCCAGGAGTCTGTACGCTGCCGGGTATGAGGTGGATACCTGTTACGACGGGGCGGAAGCTCTGGAATGCATCCTGGCAGAGAATTATGATCTGATCGTTCTGGATCTCAATCTGCCCGGCATGGATGGGATGGATCTTCTGAAAGAACTCCGGAAGGAAAATGAGGAGACGAAGGTTCTGATTCTGTCTGCAAGAGGGCAGATCGCAGATAAAGTGGAAGGGCTAGATGCCGGGGCAAATGATTATATGGAAAAGCCGTTCCATCTGCAGGAGCTGGAAGCACGGATCCGCAGTCTCACAAGAAGAAAATTTGTGCAGAAGGATGTCTGCCTGGAAAGCGGCGGGATAAGATTCGATACCATCAAACGCGAGGCCTATGCAAAAGGAACCCTGGTTTCCCTCACAAGAAAAGAAAACGGAATTTTGGAATATCTGCTTCTTCACCTTGGAAGACCGGTAAGTCAGGAAGAGTTGATCGAGCATGTCTGGGATGCATCTGTGGACAGCTTCAGCGGATCCATCCGCGTACATATGTCTTCGCTCAGACGTAAACTCAGGGCTGTACTTGGATATGATCCGATTCTGAACAAAGTGGGTGAAGGCTATCAAATAAGAGAGGAGTCCGATCGATGAAAAAAATATCGCTGCAGTGGAGACTTACCTGTATCATTACCTTGTATATTGCGTTGGTCTGTGGCTGTCTGACGCTGCTTGTCTATAAAAACGGGATTTATTATATCGATTCCCTACAGGAGACTGTGGATGCCCGGGGAGATGATGTCGGAGAGCGTGTCGGGGATGGCGATACAGATGATTCGGATCAGATATATATCAGCATTCCGGAGGATAAGTGGGATGAGTTTGCAAAGGATTTCTCTGTTCAGGTGTACAACAATAAAGCGGACTACAAAAAAAACAGTTTGATCCTTTCGGCTTTACTGGCGCTTCTTGGCGGTGTAGCTACTTATTTTATCAGTGGTCATGCACTCAGACCCATCCGTGAATTTTCTGAAAAAATCGAGGAAGTACAGGCACAAAATCTGGCAGATTCGCGAATTGAAGAAAATAAAGTGAAAGAACTGAACCAGCTTCGTATTTCGTATAACAAGATGCTGGAACGTCTTGCGGGTGCTTTTGAGGTACAGAGACAATTTACGGCAAATGCAGCACATGAGCTTCGAACTCCTTTATCTGTTATGCAGGTACAGCTCGATGTATATAATTCCACCCCACATCCCGGCAGCGATGGTGACACCTTACAGACGATAAAGATGGTTACGGAACAAAACGGCCGGCTCAGCAAAATGGTCAAGACACTGCTCGATATGAGTGAACTTCAAACGGTAGGACGGGATGAGACCATTGCTGTTGCTGATCTTGTCGATGAGGTATTGGTGGATCTGGAACCACTCGCCCAGGAAAAGGAAATAAAACTGGTTGGAAACTGTAAAGATATCATTATGATCGGAAGTGATATTTTGATTTATCGGATGGTATACAATCTTGTTGAGAATGCGATTAAATACAATCGTTTCGGTGGGCAGGTTACTGTAACCGCATATCGGAAGGGAAAAAATATCTGTCTGTCCGTAGAAGATACCGGAAGCGGAATTCCGGATGAACTGAAGGAACGGGTGTTTGAACCATTCTTTCGTGTAGACAAATCCAGAAGTCGGGAGCTTGGAGGGGTAGGCCTGGGACTGGCTCTGGTTCGTGAGATCGTGCGTGTACATGACGGCAGTATCACCGTTCAGTCCGGCTCGTCCGGCGGAACGGTCTTTGATGTGGTTTTTACGCAGTGATTAACGCCCCCACCTGTACAGGTGGGGGCGTTGGTTATACAAGAGTTGTTTTTTACTGCAGATCCAGCGCTTTCATACTCATCTCTTCCAGCAGCTGGGATTTTACTTTATACAGTTTGTCGGACAGATCCACATATACTTTCTGTGGATTTACAAGACGGCGTGTCTCCGGCCACAGGGTTTCCTGCTCTTTTTTGCAGATTGCCTGCATCTCCATAACAGAAGGAGAAGTGTAGACACACAGACCTTTCTGGAATACCGGAACGAGAAGTTCACGCAGGGTGTAAGTGCCGCCTTTGATCTTGGTTTTTTTCCAGGTTTCAATCGGATCAAAGATGATCATATCTTTACTTTCATCAAAGGTTTCGTTAACCATACAGATCAGATCGGCACGGATCTTGCCGGTTGCTTTGTCATAGATACGGTAAATGGTTTTATTTCCCGGGTTTGTGATTTTTTCTGTGTTTTCAGAAAGTTTGATCTTCGGTACGAAATCTTCATCGTCCTTATCTTTGATGGCTGCCAGTTTATAGACACCGCCGAATGCCGGACAGTCTTTGGAGGTGATCAGGTTCGTGCCGACACCCCAGGAATTGATTGTGGCGCCCTGGGCTTTCAGGCTGTCGATCAGGTATTCATCCAGGTCACTGGAAGCGGAGATGATCGCATCGCCGAATCCTGCAGCTTCCAGCATCTCGTAAGCTTTCTTTGACAGATAAGCCAGGTCACCGCTGTCGATACGGATACCGTATCCATGGAAGTTAGGGTCTTTTTCTTTCATTTCTTTGAAGACACGGATGGCGTTTGGCACACCGGAGTCCAGAACGTCATAGGTATCTACCAGAAGCAGGCAGGCATTCGGATACAGATTTGCATAGGTTTTGAACGCGGTATATTCATCCGGAAAACTCATGATCCAGCTGTGTGCGTGTGTACCTTTGACCGGGACATCGAACATCTTTCCGGTCAGCACGTTGGAAGTTCCCACGCAGCCGCCGATCACAGCAGCTCTTGCACCGTAGATACCGGCATCCGGGCCCTGGGCACGGCGAAGACCGAATTCCATGATACCGTCACCCTTTGCAGCGTAAACCACGCGAGAGGCTTTGGTGGCGATCAGACTCTGATGGTTGATGATATTTAAGATTGCAGTTTCCACCAGCTGTGCCTCCATGACAGGAGCAACTACTTTTAAGAGCGGTTCTCTCGGGAATACAACGGTTCCTTCCGGGATGGCATAAATATCACCGGTAAAGTGAAATCCTCTCAGATATTCCAGAAAATCATCATCGAACAGATTCAGTCCCCGCAGATATTCCACATCGTCCGGAGAAAAGTGCAGGTCACGGACATATTCGATGACCTGTTCCAGGCCGGCTGCGATGGCATAACCGCCGTCACACGGGTTCTGTCTGTAGAAAGCATCAAATACAACAACCTGATCGGTAGGGTTTTTAAAGTATCCCTGCATCATGGTTAATTCATATAAATCAGTTAATAAGGTTAAATCCAGCGCTCTCATGGCGTACCTCCATATCGTTATTGTTGTCCAATCAGACTCGGCAACTTCTGTAACTGTTCGGTGTCAGTATATACATCCGGTGTACGGGGCAGATGTTACAGGCGCTCTTTGTACTTATCATAGAAGATACAGAACAGTTATCAATTTTGTATAGTATACCATTTTGAAAAAATAAAGTAAACCTGTGGGAGGGAAATGGAATGGGAATACGTCTGAAAAATGTGGAGATGAAAATACGAAAAAAACGCCCTGAAAACAGGTTAAAAAAATTTTTAAAAAAATTTGAAAAAAACACTTGCATTTTTCTGAGAGGTGCTATATAATACATCTTGTCGCTGAGCGATACAGAAAAAAAGCAAAGCACAAAAGACAATGGGCTATCGCCAAATGGTAAGGCAACGGACTCTGACTCCGTCATTTCAAGGTTCGAATCCTTGTAGCCCAGCTCTAAGCCTTGGATAGTGATCCAAGGCTTTTTTCTTGCTTTACAGAAAAGTGCTCTCCGGCAAAAAAACGCTCCGCGAGGATGCGCCGGGAAGAATCCCGGATCGGCAGGAAGAGAAACGAAAGATTACAGGAGGAAGGGTCACGATGTATGCATTTGAAAGTAAAGTCCGTTACAGTGAAGTTGGCGAGGATACCAGGATGACACTTTACAGTGTGCTGAATTATTTTCAGGACTGTAGTGTATTTCATTCGGAGTCGGTAGGAAGAGGTACGGCCGTGCAGGAAGAATTGGGAAGAGCTTGGGTGCTGACCGGCTGGCAGATCGAATTCAGGAGAGCAGCTGACCTTGGGGAAAGCATACGGATCTCCACCTGGCCGCATGGATTCCGGGGATTTGTCGGAGAGCGTAATTTCCTGATGGAAACACTGGATGGGGAAGTCCTGGCTTGTGCGGACTCAAGCTGGGCATATATCGATGTGAAAACCGGACATCCGGTAAAGGCATCAGAGGAAGAACGGGCAGCATATCCGGTGGAGGAGAAACTGGATATGAAACCGCTGGGAAGAAGAATCCGGATTCCGGAGGAGCGGCAGGAGATGGGAGGCTTTACCGTCCGCCAGTATCATCTGGACTCCAATCATCATGTAAACAATGCACAGTATATCCGATTGTCGCAGGAATACATCCCGGCTGATTTTCGAGTGCAGAGACTGCGGGCGGAATATAAGAGACAGGCAGTGCTTGGAGATCAGATTTTCCCAATGGTTTCGAAAACAGAGGACAGCTATGTGGTTGCTTTATGTAATGAAGAGAAAGAGCCATATGCGGTGGTGGAATTTTCCTGAACATAAGAAGTGAAAAGTAGAGAGATATAGAAAGAAATTACCAGGAAATGAAGAAATTACTGGGAGAAGTCTGCAAAATATATTATAATGAAGCAGAAATAAGCAATGACAGAATGAAAAGATTGCCATTTCGTGAAATATGCAGGAAACAACAGATATCAGATGAATGGCTGACGAATGCAAGACAGTCTGAGATCACACAAATACACACGCAGGAGTCTGCGTGAACACAGTTACGGAGGAACGAGCATGATTGAATTAGGAAGAAGACAGAAATTACAGATAGTAAAAAAAGTGGAATTCGGTGTCTATCTTGGAGAAAAGGCAGATGCGAAGGAACAGGAGAGAGTTCTTCTGCCGGCAAAACAGGTACCGGCGGAGACAAAAGTAGGTGATGAACTGGAAGTATTTATCTATCGGGATTCCGCAGACCGCCTGATCGCGACGACAAGAGTACCGGCTCTGGAGCTTCATCAGACAGCAGTGGTAAAAGTTGCGGAAGTTGGGAAAATCGGAGCATTTCTGGACTGGGGTCTGGAAAAAGATCTGTTGCTTCCATATAAAGAGCAGACCGTAAAGGTGAAAAAGGATCAGGAAGTGCTGGTTGCCTTGTATATCGACAAGAGTGACCGGCTCTGCGCGACCATGAAAGTATATCCGTACCTGAAAACGCAGTCTCCGTATGTGGTAGAAGACCAGGTAGAGGGAAGAATCTATGAGATCAGCGACAATTTCGGAGTTTTTGTGGCAGTTGATGATCAGTATTCCGGTCTGATCCCGAAGACAGAGGCGCAGGGACAGTACCGTCCGGGTGAGAAGGTAAGCTGCCGTGTGACAAATGTAAGAGAAGACGGCAAACTGAATCTTTCTCCGAGAAAAAAAGCATACCAGCAGATGGATGAAGATTCCGAACTGGTGTTAAAGGTAATTGGTGAGTATGCAGGTGTGCTGCCGTTTGATGACAAAGTGTCACCGGAGGTGATCAAGCGGGAATTCGGACTGAGCAAAGCGGCATTTAAACGTGCGGTCGGTCATTTGTTGAAAGAGAAGAAAATCAAGATCCAGGATAAACGTATTTACTTGATTTTTTAGGCGGCAGTTGCTATACTATACAGTATATTTTGGTAACACTTTGCAGTCAGGATCCTGTGGAAGAAGCGGGAAGATGTAAGGTATGACTGTTGACAGTAAAAAGATAGTATGCAGTTGGAAAAGAAAACAACTGTCTGAATAATAAAAGGAGGATTATCGTTGGACTCGATAGACTATTATAACCGGTATGCGGTGCCCTATTATGAAGAAACAGTAGATGCGAGCATGGAAGAGGTTATGAAGCCGTTTGTGGAACTCCTGTCCGAGGAGTCGGAGAATGCAGAAGTATTGGATCTGGGATGCGGTTCCGGAAGGGACACCCTGTTATTGGAAGAATATGGATTTTATGTAACACCGATGGATGGCTCAGAAGAGATGTGTAAACTTGCAGAGGTAAACACAGACAAAGAAGTATTGCAGATGACCTATGACGAGATGGAATTCGATGATGTCTTTGATGGGATCTGGGCGTGTGCCTCACTGATTCATCTGACGGAAGATGAGATGCGCAAGGTTATGAAGAAACTTGTACAGGCGCTGAAGGAAAACGGTGTACTTTATTTTTCCGTACATAGAGGCGACCGGGATGGAATCTATCATGGACGTTATTTCCATGACTACAACAGAAGGGAACTGCAGAGTCTGATGGAAGAATATCCAGAACTGGAAGTGGTTGATATATGGACCACACAGGATGTGCGGTCAGAAAAGTCGGATAAGCTCTGGCTGAATGTACTGGCACGAAAAACAGGAAAAGAGTAAATGCAGGAAAGTCTGGACGGCGTAGTACCGGCCAGACTTTTGCGTTTTATTTGGTACAGGATATAGGAGGAAAACCGATGGGATTTACACATTTGCATGTGCATACGGAATACAGCTTGCTGGACGGTTCCAATAAGATCAAAGAATATGTAGCCCGGGTGAAAGAACTGGGGATGGACAGTGCGGCGATCACAGATCACGGTGTGATGTATGGCTGTATTGATTTTTATCGGGCAGCAAAGGAAGCCGGAATCAACCCGATCCTCGGATGTGAGGTCTACGTGGCGCCCGGTTCCCGTTTTGATAAAGAGATGCAGCACGGAGAAGACCGGTATTATCATCTGGTGCTGCTGGCGGAGAATAATCAGGGATACAGTAATCTGATGAAGATTGTTTCTGCAGGTTTTGTGGAAGGGTATTACTATAAGCCGCGAGTGGATCTGGAAGTTCTGGAAAAATATCATGAGGGGATTATCGCGTTAAGTGCCTGCCTCGCCGGTGAGATTCCCAGATTCCTGACCAGAGGTCTGTATGAGGAAGGAAAAAGAGCGGCACTGCGTTATCGGGAGATTTTCGGAAAGAATAATTTCTTTCTGGAATTACAGAATCATGGAATCCGGGAGCAGGAGATAGTCAACCAGCAGCTGGTGCGTATGAGCAGTGAGACAGGGATCGAACTGGTATGTACGAATGATGTACATTATACCTATGCGGAAGATGCAGGCTCCCACGATATCCTTCTTTGTATCCAGACCGGAAAAAAAGTGCAGGACGAGGACCGTATGCGCTATGAAGGTGGTCAGTACTACGTCAAATCAGAAAAAGAGATGGCGGCACTGTTTCCATATGCGCCGCAGGCTCTGGAAAATACAAAAAAGATCGGTGACCGGTGTCATGTGGAGATCGAATTTGGCGTGACCAAGCTGCCGAAATATGATGTCCCGGACGGCTATACTTCCTGGGAATATCTGAATAAACTTTGCTGGGAGGGGCTGGAGGAGAAATATCACCCGGTGACGGAAGAACTGAAAGAACGTCTGACCTATGAATTAAATACAATTAAAACCATGGGATATGTGGATTACTTCCTGATCGTATGGGATTTTATCAAATATGCGAGAGATAATGATATCATGGTAGGACCTGGACGTGGTTCTGCGGCAGGAAGTATCGTTTCTTATTCTCTGGGGATCACACAGCTGGATCCGATCCGGTATCAGCTGCTGTTTGAACGTTTCCTGAACCCGGAACGAGTATCCATGCCTGATATCGATATTGACTTCTGTTTCGAACGGAGACAGGAAGTTATTGATTATGTGGTGAGAAAATACGGAAAGGACCGTGTGGTGCAGATTGTTACTTTTGGTACGATGGCGGCTCGCGGCGTGATCCGCGATGTGGGAAGAGTGCTGGACTTTCCGTATGCGCAGGTGGATACTATCGCAAAGATGATCCCGAATGAGTTAAATATCACGATTGACAAAGCACTGAAAATGAATCCGGAACTTCGCAATCAGTACGAGGGTGATGAGCAGATCCATTATCTGATCGATATGTCCAAACGCCTGGAGGGGCTGCCGCGGCATACGTCGATGCATGCCGCCGGCGTGGTGATCAGTCAGAAAGCAGTGGATGAATATGTGCCGCTTTCCCGTGCCTCAGACGGTTCGATCACAACGCAGTTTACGATGACGACGCTGGAAGAACTGGGACTTCTGAAAATGGATTTTCTTGGATTGCGCACGCTGACCGTGATCCAGAATGCGGTAAAACTGGCGCAGAAAAGCGAAGGAATCGAACTGGATCTGTCGAAGATTGATTATAACGACCAGGCGGTACTCGGAATGATCGGAAGCGGAAAGTGTGAGGGTGTATTCCAGCTGGAAAGTACCGGTATGAAAAACTTCATGAAGGAGCTGAAACCGAAGAGCCTGGAAGATATCATTGCCGGAATCTCTCTGTACCGTCCGGGTCCGATGGATTTTATCCCTCAGTATATCAAAGGAAAAAATGCACCGGATCAGATTACTTATGACTGTCCGCAGTTAGAGCCGATTCTGGAACCGACCTATGGTTGTATCGTTTATCAGGAGCAGGTTATGCAGATTGTGCGTGATCTGGCCGGGTATACGCTGGGACGAAGCGATCTGGTACGGCGTGCCATGGCAAAGAAGAAAGCAGCGGTCATGGCAAAAGAGAGGGAAAACTTTGTGTACGGCAATGAGGAGGAAGGTGTTCCCGGCTGTATCGCAAACGGAATCAGCGAGCAGGTGGCAAATAAAATCTATGATGAAATGACGGATTTTGCCAAGTATGCATTTAACAAGTCACACGCTGCAGCCTATGCGGTGGTATCGTATCAGACTGCCTGGTTAAAATATTATTATCCGGTGGAGTTCATGGCGGCGCTGATGACCTCGTGTATCGATAATCCGTCTAAGGTATCCGAGTATATCTTAAACTGCCGTCAGATGGGGATCAGGATCCTGCCGCCGGACATCAACCGCAGTACCGGCAGTTTTTCTGTAGAAGACGGCAGCATCCGGTATGGAATGGCGGCTGTGAAAGGAATCGGAAAGCCGGTGATGGAAGCAATCGTGGAAGAGAGAGCGCGGGGCGGTTTATTTTCCTCACTCAAAGACTTTTGTCAGAGGTTAAGCGGAAAAGAAGTGAATAAGCGGACCATTGAAAACTTTATCAAAGCGGGAGCCTTTGACAGCTTTGGCGGAACGAGAAAGCAGTTTATGATGATCTATGTGCAGGTGATGGATACGGTCAATCAGGAGAAAAAATCTTCGATGACCGGTCAGATGAGTCTGTTTGATATCATGGGAGAAGAGGATAAAAAGAGCTTTGAGATCCGCCTGCCGGATGTGGGAGAGTACGCGAAAGAAAGCAAGCTGGCATTTGAAAAAGAGGTGCTTGGTGTGTATATCAGCGGCCATCCGTTGGAAGAGTATGCAGATGTCTGGAAAAAGAATATCACGGCAGCTACCTCGGACTTTTATCCGATGGAAGAGAGCGGTCTGCCAAAGGTGAGAGACGGAGCAAAAGTGATCGTCGGCGGCATGATCACAGAAAAAACGATCAAATATACGAAAAACAATAAAGTTATGGCATTTATCACACTGGAAGATCTGGTGGGAACGGTGGAAGTAGTCGTATTTCCAAGAGATTATGAAAGAAATGCCGCACTGATCGAGACGGATTCCAAAGTGTTTATCATGGGAAATGTGTCGGCGGAGGATGACAAGGCGAGTAAGCTGATCTGCGAAAAAATCGTCTCCTTCGATCAGGTGCCGCGGGAACTGTGGATCCAGTTTGTCGACCGGAAACAGTACGAGCAGGAGGTAGCAGAACTCTATGATACCCTGCGCCAGTCCGACGGCAGCGACCATGTGGTGGTGTATCTGCGGGCAGAAAAACAGATGAAACATCTCCCGGCCTCGCGAAGCGTGGAAATCGAGGATAATCTGCTTGGTATTTTACGGGAAAAATACGGCGCGGAAAATGTCAAAGTTGTGGAAAAGAGTATTGAAAAACAGCTTCATATGCATTAAAATATAAAACGATAAGGCGATAGAGCCGGATGATGCGTTATCCGGTATTAGATTAGATATATTAGTGGAGGGAACATTATGGCAAAAGAACTCAAGACCATTGGCGTATTGACAAGTGGAGGAGATGCTCCGGGAATGAATGCTGCAATCCGTGCGGTTGTTCGTCGTGGACTGAGCAAAGGACTGAAGATGAAAGGTATCCTGAAAGGATATGACGGATTGCTGAATGAAGAAATCATTGATATGACTGCAAAAGATGTATCTGATATCATCGGTCGTGGTGGTACTATCCTGTATACTGCACGTTGCGCAGAGATGAGAACAGAAGAAGGACAGAAAAAAGCAGCTGATATCTGCAGAAAACACGGTATTGACGGTCTGGTAGTTATCGGTGGTGACGGTTCTTTTGCAGGTGCGCAGAAGCTGGCAAACCTGGGAATCAACGCAGTTGGTATTCCGGGAACCATTGACCTGGATATCGCATGTACAGAGTATACCATCGGTTTTGATACCGCTGTGAATACTGCTATGGAAGCAATCGATAAAGTACGTGATACTTCTACTTCTCATGAGCGTTGCAGTGTCATCGAAGTTATGGGAAGAAATGCAGGTTATCTGGCTTTGTGGTGTGGTATTGCCAACGGTGCAGAAGATATTCTTCTTCCGGAAAAATATGATTACGACGAGCAGAAGCTGATCAACAATATCATCGAAGGAAGAAAACGTGGTAAAAAGCATCACATTATCATCAATGCAGAGGGCATCGGACATTCCAGCAGCATGGCGAAACGTATTGAGGCAGCTACCGGTATTGAAACCCGTGCAACGATTCTGGGTCATATGCAGCGTGGTGGTAATCCGACATGTATCGACCGTGTACATGCTTCTATGATGGGATCTTATGCAGTAGATCTGCTGGTTGAAGGAAAAACAAAACGTGTCGTTGGATACAAAAACGGCGAATATGTGGACTTTGATATCAATGAAGCACTGGCTATGGAAAAAGGTATTTCCGAATATCAGTACGAAGTTGCAAAATCTCTGTCTGCAAACTATTCCAAATAATAAGGCGAGAATAACGGCGGCATACCTTCTGAGTCGGTATGCCGCCTTTTGCATTACATGTCAATCATTGGTCCGGTGGACCGATTTTGACTCGCGGGCAACGAGTCAGAGTCTGTGCTTGCATGGAACTTATATAGAAAACAAAGGAATGGGTATACTATGATAACAAGCAGCAGTAATGCGCAGGTAAAACAGATGATTCAGCTGAATAAGAAAGCCCGGGAGCGCAGAAAACAGGATGTTTTTATTGTGGAAGGTCTGCGGATGTTCAGGGAGGTTCCAAGGGATCGGCTGGTGAAGACATATGTGTCTGAAAACTTTCTGGAGGATCCGGAGCATGAGGCTCTTTTACAGGGGATTCCTTACGAAGTGGTGAAAGATTCGGTGTTTGCACAGATGAGTGACACACTGACACCACAGGGGGTACTCACGGTTGTGCGACAGTATCATTATACTATGGAGGAACTGATGGGTGAGAAGGAACATCCGTTGTTTCTTGTCCTTGAGGATCTTCAGGATCCGGGAAATATGGGGACGATTTTCCGGACAGCGGAGGGAGCCGGGGTGGACGGTATCTTTATGAGTACCAATTGTGTGGATATTTATAATCCCAAAACAATCCGTTCTACTATGGGTTCTGTTTATCGGGTACCTTTTGTGATCGCACCGGATCTTCAGGATGTATTTGCATGGTTCAAAAAGCAGGGGATTCGTTCTTATGCGGCACATCTGAAAGGAAAAGGCTGGTATGATGAGCAATCGTATGTCGGAGGAACCGCATTTTTGATTGGAAATGAGGGAAATGGTCTGACAGATGCAACAGCCGGTCAGGCAGACTGTCTGATCAGGATTCCGATGAAGGGGCAGCTGGAGTCTCTGAATGCCGGGGTGGCAGCAGCTATTCTGATGTATGAGGCATCCAGACAAAGAAGAAAGGAGTATAAATAAAAATGAGTGAGAAGATGGATAAGAAAGCTTTGAAGAAAAAGAAGAAGAAAAAATCCATGGTGATGAAATCGGTGGTTCTGATCCTTTTACTGGTTGTTCTGGCAGTATGTATTTTCTTTCTGGTGAAGACTTTGAAAAAGGATCAGGCGCAGGGAAGTACACAGAAACCGGATACGGAGCAGAGTCAGGATGGCGCAGATGCTACGGATGATACGGAAACAGGAGACGATGCTTCTTCTGACGCACAGGATACGGCAGCACCTGCAACAGATGCAAAAACGACGGCGATGGAGCAGGCCGAGTATCTGGCAGCTACGTATGATTATGATGGTGCGATCGAGACGTTAAATGGCGTGGAGGGTGCAGCTGATGACCCGGAGATCACGGCAAAGATCGCTGAGTATCAGGCAACGAAGGACAGCTGTGTTCCGGTTAACATGGATGAGGTGACTCATATTTTCTATCATTCTCTGATCGTGGATCCGGATCGTGGTTTTGCGGGAGATGACAGTATTGCAGCCGGTTTCAAGCAGTGGATGACTACGGTGGATGAGTTTAATAAGATCACGCAGGCAATGTATGATAACGGATATGTGCTGGTTCGCCTGAGAGACCTGGTGATCGAGACAACGGATGCGGATGGTACAGTGCATTTTACGCCAAATACGGAACTGAAGCTTCCGGCTGGTAAAAAAGCATTCGTGATGTCGCTGGATGATCTGAGTTATTATCACAGTTACGATGGAAGAGGTATTGCTTCGAAGATCGTGCTGGATGAAAATGGAAAACCTACCTGTGAGTATGTGCAGGCAGATGGAACAACTGTAACGGGCGCTTATGACTGTGTTCCGCTTCTGGATCAGTTTATTGCAGAGCATCCGGATGCATCTTATCACGGTGCGAAGGGTATGATCGCACTGACCGGTTATGATGGAATCCTGGGTTATCGTACGGATATTGCTTATAAGACTCATGAGAATCTGACCGCTGATCAGCAGGCATGGCTGGATGCACATCCGGACTTTAACTGGGATGATGAGTGTGCTGAGGCAAAGAAGGTGGCAGACGCGATCAAGGATGATGGCTGGGAATTCGCAAGTCATACCTGGGGTCATATCCGGATCGGGGATGCAAGCATGGAGCGGATCCAGACGGATACGCAGAAGTGGCTGGAGTATGTAGCTCCGTTGGTTGGCGGAACGGATACCATTATTTTTGCACATGGACAGGATCTGGCGGACTGGCATGATTATACAACAGATAATGAGAAGTTTAATTATTTGAGCAGTCAGGGATTCCATTTTTATTGTAATGTGGATTCGAGTCAGTATTTCTTACAGATCCGGGATAATTATGTGCGTCAGGGCAGACGGAATCTGGATGGCTACCGGCTGTGGAATGATGTTCACGGAGATGTGAACCGGACGAGTGATCTGTTCGATGCGAGCCAGATACTGGATCCGCGGAGGACGGATGTGCCGGCACTGTAAACTATAGAATGTGTTTAATGCCCTGTCGGGAGAGGGGAAGCTTTCCGGCGGGGCGTTTTTTATTGCGTTGGATATCAATCATTGGTTTGGTGAACCGATTTTGATTTTGGTGGATATACCTATTGGAAAACCGGACGAAAGTCCGCACTTACCCGATAAGGCCAGACAACCGCTGGCAATGCCGATCTGAGCTAAGTCCTAAGAAGAACTAAGATGCCAGTTCGCGGAGAGCCGCTCACTGTCAAGTTCTTCTAAGGACTGGATCTCAT
>ERZ839489.64-NODE-64-length-126152-cov-6.062841_pt1 | contig 126152 bp, 132 predicted proteins | sample MGYA00519938_ERZ839489 | MGnify/ENA primary metagenome ERZ839489 (study PRJEB31850, sample SAMEA3708846) | human gut metagenome | biome: human gut; feature: human-associated habitat; material: faeces | place: China | collected 2014 ...
CGACGGTTTTGCCGAGCGCACGGCCGCGTTCATCCAGCCGGTATACGCACGAGAGGATTTTGCGTGCGTCCATGGTTGCATCCACTTCCTCGAAATTAGTGTCGCAGCTGCTGCAGTGTCCGCACGACAACGGCGAATTTTCACCGAAATAGCGCAGGATGTAATGCCGCAGGCACTCGGTGGTGGTGCAGTAGAACGTCATCTGCTTGAGGCGTTCGCGGTCGCGCGCGATAAGCTCCTGCCGGGTGGCCTCGTCGATGCTCTCATCCTCAGCTTCGTGGCTGCGCTCAATCAGAAACTCGGCCATGCGCACATCTTGTCCGCTATATAATAGAATACAGTCGGCAGGCTGACCATCTCGACCGGCACGGCCGGCCTCCTGATAGTAGCTCTCCATATTTTTCGGCATATTATAGTGGATAACGAACGATACGTTGGATTTGTCGATACCCATGCCGAATGCGTTGGTTGCGACCATAATGGTCTTGCGGTCGTACAGAAAATCGTCTTGATTCTCGCGGCGCTCCTCAGGATCGAGACCCGCGTGATAGCGGGTGGCGGGCAGACCACGGCTGAGCAGCAGATCGCAGATCTCCTCCACGTTTTTGCGGGTGGAGCAGTAGACGATGCCGCTTTTATCCTTGCGCTCATTCAGCAGCTGCAGCAGCTTCATGCCCTTGGAGGTCGGCTGTTCGACAGCAAAATACAGATTTGGACGGTCAAAACCGGTGGTTTTGATGAATGGTTCGTGCAGACCGAGTGCCTGTACAATGTCGTCACGCACCTCAGCCGTTGCGGTTGCCGTAAACGCGGAAACGAGCGGCCGATCGGGCAGTTCGGCAAGAAAGTCGAGGATTTTGAGGTAGCTTGGACGAAAATCCTGTCCCCATTGAGAAATACAGTGGGCTTCATCTACTGCAACTAAAGAAATATCCAAAAAGTTTAATTGATAGCGAAAATAATCCATTGCTAACCGCTCAGGAGTTATGTATAAAAGTTTTATTTTCCCTTCATAGGCTTGTCTCAAGATTGGATTTACTTCTTCTTGAGGAGTTGCTGAATTTAAAGCAGCAGCATTAATGCCATTTTGTTTCAGAGAGTCTATCTGATCCTTCATTAAGGAAATTAAAGGAGATATTACCAATGTTACACCAGGGTTAACCAATGCTGGTATCTGATAACACATTGACTTTCCTGCTCCAGTTGGCATTACAGCTAAAACATTTCTTCCTTTAAGAACTTGCTCAATAACTCGCTCTTGTCCAGGACGAAAAGTTGTATAACCAAAAACATTCTTTAGTACTTCTATTGATGATTTCATTTTCCTCTACTAAATAAAAAAACAAGTATGAAAGGATCATACCTGTCTTTTTCTAAATTAAACCAAATAATTAAGCTTCAAAAGCGTTAGTTAATGGAGGAACAACTTGTTTCTTTCTTGAAACAACGCCTGGTAATTTAACTTCTGAATCTGATAATTTAGCGTTAAATGCTTTTTCAAATTTAGCTTTTGATTCATCACTACCTACTACTAAAGCTTCTGAATCTGAGTCAAGAATGTTGGTAATTAAAAGCATAAACATATCGTAACCTTCACGCTTAGAAGCTTCATCCATAGCCTTTAAGAAAGCGTCTTTACGTTCTAAGGCTTCTGGTAAATCAACAACGTTAATTTGTGCTACACGAACGTTGCTACCGTTTAATTCAAAACTCTTAGCATCTAAATCAATTAGGTCTTCTTCTGACTTGTCAGCAATATTAGTACCAGCTTTAAGCATCTTAAGACCGTATTCTTTGTAGTCAACACCAGCAATATTTGCTAAAGATACAACAGCTTCTTTATCTTGGTCAGTAGTAGTTGGTGACTTTAAGAGTAAAGTATCTGAGATAATAGCTGAAAGCATAATTCCTGCAATATCTTGTGGAATTTCAATTTCTTTTTCGTTGTACATTTGCCACATAATGGTACTGGTACAACCAACTGGAGCTGCACGGTAGTATAAAGGATCAGCAGTATTGAAGTTCATAATACGGTGGTGATCAACTACATGAGTTACTTTAACCTTATCAATGTCAGAAACACTTTGTTGAGGTTCGTTATGGTCAACAAGCATTACTGCATCAACTTCATTTGAAGCAGTTTTAATAACACGAGGTGCAGTAAAACCAAACTTATTTAAAGCATACTTAGTTTCATCATTAGCTTCACCTAAAGCAACAGCTTCTGTATCGTAACCTAACTTATTTTGTAAGTATGAGTATGCAATTGCTGTTCCGATTGCATCTGTATCAGGATTTTGGTGACCAAAAATCAATTCTTTTGCCATTATATAGAGCTCCTTTAAAATTATATCTACCTAATTATTTTAGATTAAAAGTTAAACTTAAGCAAATCTATCACGCATTAAAAAGGCATCCTTTTGCTATAAAAAGAATGCCTTAAAACTAAATATTAACTTTAATATCCTCTAGTCTACTATCATAATCTTTCTCTTCAATAAACTTATCCCACTCTTTTAGGAAATTGATTAGTCGAGGTATTTCACTCTTATTTTTACGATAAATAAAACAACTTTCAAAGTTAGTCTCACTCTTTGTCTTTACTGGAGATAATGTAATTTCAGCCTTGTGTGCCTTATAAAAACTCTTGGAGACATAGGTATTATAGTCAGTTTATTCAGCAAATTTGATTAATTGATACGAAGCAGTAAAGGTTACCGTAGTATTTAGTTCATTATTTGGAAACTCACTAATTTGTTTTGCCATATACTGTTTCATGTTCTTCACAGTTGAATTATGATCTGGCATGTAAAGAACTGCTAAATCTAATTGATTATTATCTAGTTTATCCCAAAGCTCTGTCCTATTATTAGAAACCCACATGTAATGTTATATCAGGATATTTATGGTTGAATTTAACTAAGAATTAATCAATTACTCTTGCTTAAATAGTAGATAATATTCCTAAAGAAATAGTTCCGGTATCTGATTTAGTGTATTGCTGAATACTGTCTACAGCATTATTAACTCTTGAAAATAGTGCTTTTGCTGCCTCTTCCATCTTTAGGCCAGCATCAGTTAAATATAATTTTTTGCCCATTTGGCCAAATAATGGTGACCCAACTGCTCGCTCAAGTTTTTTAATTTGTTGCGTTAAAGCCGGCTGAGTAATACCTAAAATTTGAGCTGCTTGCGTATAACTCATATTATCAATTAATTGAAGAAAGTAACGTAACGATTTCGCGGATAAAACCGCATCAATATTTGTTTTCATAATTGAATACCTCTTATATAAATATGGAATAATAGCTAATGAATAAGATTTTTAAATACAACTAATTATTTTCTGATAGTCCTTTATTAAAGCTTAATATTCATCTCACGCTTTTTATAATAACGCCTGTGCCAATAATAAAAAATTTTGCATAAAATGCATACTATTTTCCTATAATTCTTATTTTAATAAAAAAACTAAGGATAACAGTTAAATCATTATCCTTAGTTTTTAACTAATTAAAATAAATCTTCAGTTTTATCTCTTCCATCTGCGATTGGCTGACCAAGCGTTAATGAGACAGGAGTCCCATCTGTCATTGGGTCTAGTACAAAAGATCCATTTGAGTAGCGATCGCCCAATGGGAATTCAGAAGTATTAAGCTCAATATGACGATTACTAGAAGTATTCAGATGGAGAATATGATTTTCACCATAACTACTGATTGCCATAATTCGATGAGGCTTAGTCTTAAGTTCACGTAGTACAAGGACACCTCGTTTTGCACGCGTAATTTTATTTATAAGGTTAAGTTTGAGTTGCTTAAAGGCTCCCCGTTGAGTGATGATTCCAACCTTAATTAAATCAATATATTTAGGATCAGCTAAAACATAATTTACTATGTAGTCATCATCTTTAAGGTTAACGGATTTAACACCAACTGCTTTTGAGCCAGATGTAGGTATCTCACTAATATCAAATCTTACTGCATATGCTTGATTAGTAATTAGAGTAATTTCTTCTTTACTATCAGGTTGCACTTGATCAATACGGATAACTTTACTGTCATTACTCTTAAGCTTAATAGCAGTAATTGCACGAGACTTATATGTTCTAGTAGGTTGTAAATCTGCTAATGTAACTTGTTTAATATATCCATCGTTAGTAGCAATCAAAAAGTTTAAATTGGCCTTTAAATCATTAACTTCAAACACCCGAATAATTTCTTCATCACTATCAAGACCAATTTCTTGAGACAGGTGCTGCCCTGTTTCTTTCCATTTTGTTTCAATTAATTCATGTACTGGACGATAAATTAGGTTTCCTTTATTAGTAAAAATATAAAGATTATCCAAGGTAGACATTGTTTTTTCAAACACAACCTTATCACCAGCAGGCAATCCATTATCTTCATCATCGGTTGATTGGAATGAACGGAGAGATGACCGCTTCAAATAGCCGTCTTTACTTACTAATACTCGTACATCTTCATCAGCTACTAGAGCTTTTTCATTAATTTCAATTTTAGCTGCTTTAGCAGTAATTTCTGTTCTTCTTGGTGAACCAAATTCTCTTTTTACCGCATTTAATTCTTTAACTACAACTCTTTCAAGAACCTTATTATCACTTAATATTTCATTGAACTTTTCGATTTTTTTATTTAAATCTGCTTGTTCCTTTTTAAGTTGGTTAACATCAGTATTAGTTAAACGGTATAACTGCAAAGAAACTATAGCTTCCGCTTGATTAGTAGTGAAATCATATTTAGCAATTAAATTCTTTTTAGCATCTTTTTTATCTTTAGAAGATCTAATAGTTTTGATTACTTGATCTAAAATATCTAAGGCATGAATAAGACCTTCAACTATTTCTAGACGCTGTTTAGCCTTCTTTAAATCAAATTCTGTTCTCTTAGTTACAACATCTTTTTTATGTGCTAAGTAGGAAGATAAAATACGCTTTAATCCAACTTGTACGGGAGTCATACGATCAATAGCAACCATATTGAAATTGTATGAAACTTGTAAGTCAGTGTTTTTAAATAGATAGTTCAAGATGTTTTGACTATCAGCACCCTTTTTAAGTTCGATTACAATTGAAAGACCGTGACGATCAGTTTCATCTCTTACTTCTGAAATACCGTCAATTTCCTTATTTAAACGGATTTCGTCAATTTTCTTAACCATCATTGCTTTATTTACGCCGAAAGGTACTTCGGTTACAACGATTTGCTGACGATGTCCTTTAACTTCTTGAATTGTAGTCTTAGACCTAACTTGAATTCTTCCACGACCAGTTTCATAGGCCTCTCTAATACCCTTAGTTCCTAGGACAATGCCACCTGTTGGAAAATCAGGTCCCTTAACAAATTTCATCAAATCATCTGTTGTAACATCAGGATGCTTTAGCAGGTAAACAGCTGCTTCAATAACTTCAGCAAGATTATGAGGTGGAATTTCAGTTGCATATCCAGCTGAGATACCTGTTGATCCATTAACTAATAAGTTAGGAAAGTGAGCCGGTAAAACTGTTGGTTCATACTCTGTATCATCAAAGTTCAAAATCATTTGAACAGTTTCTTTATCAATATCTTGTAAAAGTAAATTAGAAATTTTACTTAAACGAGATTCGGTATAACGCATGGCTGCTGGACCATCCCCATCCATTGATCCATTATTACCGTGCATTTCAATTAACGGTTCACGCATTTTCCAATCTTGCGATAAGTGAACCAAAGCCCCATAAATAGAACTGTCACCATGAGGGTGAAAGTTACCCATAACATTACCGACAGCTTTTGCCGCCTTCTTATAAGGCTTATCATATGTATTATTATCTTTATACATCGCATACAGAATACGACGTTGAACTGGTTTTAAGCCATCTCGAATATCTGGGAGAGCACGTTCTTGGATAATATATTTTGAATATCGTCCAAATCTTTCACCCATAACTTCTTCAAGAGGTAATTCCCTAATTCTTTCATTTGTTTGTGTCATTTAAAAATATAACCTCTTAATCTCTACTTGTTTCTAGAATTGATCCGTCTTCACCCATACGGAATTTAACGTTTTCATCAATCCATTTTCTTCTAGGAGCCACTTTATCTCCCATTAAGGTTGTTACACGCTTTTCAGCAAGTTGAGCATCGTCAATCTTAACTCTAATTAAGGTACGAGTTTCGGGATTCATAGTTGTTTCCCATAATTGATCAGCATTCATTTCACCTAAACCTTTGAAACGCTGCAAAGCAAAACCCTTACCCATGTCTTTAGAGTCTTCGCTCAATTCTTCATCAGTCCAAGCATATTTAATTTTTGCTTTTGCTCCGTTACCTTTTTGTAATTTGTATAAAGGAGGCAGAGCAATATACACACGCCCCGCTTCAACCATTGGGCGCATATATCTGTAAAAGAAAGTTAAAAGCAAAATTTGAATATGGGCACCATCAGTATCCGCATCTGTCATGATGATGATTTTATCGTAATTTGCATCCTTAATCTGAAAATCTGATCCAACCCCTGCACCAATAGTATGGATCATGGTATTGATTTCTTCATTTTTAAAGATATCTTGTAACTTAGCTTTTTGCGTATTTAAGACCTTGCCTCGTAATGGCAAAATAGCTTGGAACTTTCTATCTCTTCCTTGTTTTGCGGAACCACCAGCTGAGTCCCCTTCGACTAGGAATAACTCATTTTTCTTTGGATTACGTGATTGAGCAGGGGTTAATTTTCCTGAAAGAATCTCCTTCTTTCGTCTCTTTTTGCCGCTTCTGCTTTCATCTCTGGCCTTTTTAGCAGCTTCACGTGCATCCCTTGCTTTTTGTGCTTTCTGAACTAAGCTTTGAGCAAATTCTCCGTTTTCCATTAAATAGTATGAAAGCTGTTCATAAACAATGCTGTCTACAACACTTCTAGCTTGTGGAGTTCCAAGTTTTCCCTTAGTCTGTCCTTCAAATTCTAGTAATTCTTCTGGAATCTTAACAGATAATACTGCACTTAAGCCTTCACGATAATCGCTACCTTCTAGACCTTTATCCTTATTCTTTAATAACCCTTGCTTTTTAGCGTAATCATTAAAAGCCTTTGTAAAACCACTACGTGCTCCAGCTTCATGACTACCACCATCAGCTGTACGAACATTATTTACAAATGAAACAAAGTTTTCGGAATATCCATCATTGTATTGGCCTGAAAATTCAACTTCAATTCCATTTTGTTTACCAGAAAAGTAAAAAACATCTCCCATTGTATCTTTGTCTTCGTTTAAATAAGATACAAATGACTTAATTCCATCTTCATATAGAAATTCATCATGATGTTCTGGTTCTCGTTCATCAGTTAGTGTGAACTTAACACCCTTTAATAGAAAAGCTGACTCACGAATTCTTTCTTGAATGGTTTCGTAATTATATGTGGTAGTAGAAAAAATAGTTGGATCTGGTTTAAAAGTAATAGTAGTTCCATTTTTATCCTTAGTCTTACCTAAATGCTTAAGCGTACCAATTGGATGACCACCATTTTCAAATTCTTCTTCATATGCTTGACCATCTCGGACTACTCTTACTTTTAAATAAGAAGATAATGCATTTACAACAGAAGAACCTACTCCATGTAAACCACCAGAAGTTTGATAATTATTTTCAGTGAACTTACCACCTGCATGTAGCACAGTAAGGATAACTTCAATAGTGGGGATTCCTGATTCATGCATTCCTGTTGGCATCCCACGTCCAAAATCTTGAACCGTAACTGAATTATCTTTATGAATAGTTACATTGATTTCTTTACCATAACCAGCCATTGCTTCGTCAACTGAGTTATCAACGATTTCATAAATCAAGTGATTTAACCCATGCCGATCCGTTGAACCGATATACATTCCTGGACGTTTTCTTACTGCCTCTAGCCCATGAAGAATCTGAATCGAAGAATCATCATATGAACTGGTAGTTTTATTTGCTTTAGCCAAATAAATGCCTCCATTTTTAACAGACAATCAAAATCAACCCCACAGCTATTATAATCTTTGTTAAAATAGCTTTAGATTTTAAATGGGGTTGAACAGTGAATGTCTACGTTGAATTATTTACTAATTTTTATTTTAGCATACTTGATTGGATCCTTTCCCACAGGTGTGTTAGTCGGAAAGATATTTTTTCATGAAGATATAAGAAACTTTGGATCAGGGAATATTGGTACAACCAATTCATTTAGAGTAATGGGACCTGTAGCAGGCAGTACAGTTTTAGTCATTGATGTATTAAAAGGGACACTTGCAACAAATTTACCATTAATTTTCCATCTAAAGGGGCCAAAGTATTTATTACTAATTGCTGGTGCCTGTGCCATTTTAGGTCACACCTTTTCCATCTTTCTAAAGTTTAAGGGAGGAAAAGCGGTAGCAACTAGCGCCGGCGTTTTTCTTGGTTACAATTTAAAGTTCTTTGGACTATGTGCCTTAGTATTTTTACCAATGCTATTTATTACTTCTTATGTAAGTTTATCAAGCTTGGTTTCAATAGTTATCATCTTCATTTGTTCCTTCTGGTTTCATGATCTCTTTCTTACAATCATTACAGGAATTATGATGATCTTGCTCTTTGTAAGACACCGCTCCAATATAAAGCGCCTAATTAACCATGAAGAAAATATCGTTCCTTTTGGCCTATGGTATTGGTACAAAAAGTCTCATGGATTACTAAAAAAGAATGCTAAAAATAAATAATCAGAACAAAAGACTGTTTAAGGGAAAATCCTCAACAGTCTTTTTTCATAAGTATTATACTTTATTTGAACAAGTGTTCGCAAGATGCGATTTTAGCACCTAATTAATATGGATAAGTATCTAGGCGGTCTTTCTCAGTGATTTTTCTAACTACTCGACCTGGAACACCCAAAACTAAAGAATTATCTGGAATATCTTTTGTAACTACGCTACCAGCTCCAATAACACAGTTGTTTCCAATCGTTACTCCTGGACAAACAGTTACATTACTAGCTAACCAGCAATTATCGCCAATTGTAATTGGTGCGCCATATTCGATATCTGCTATCTTACCATCTGCTTGCAGACGCGCATTTCTTTGCTCTGGCAATAAGGGATGCAGAGGCGTTACTAATGAAGTATTGGGACCACACATTACATTGTCTCCAATAGTAACTGGACAAGTATCTAAAATAGTCAAATTAAAGTTAGCATAAAAGTTTTTACCTAATTTTGTAAATTTACCGTAATCTACTTCAATTGGTCCTTGAAGGTAAACTCCTTCTCCATGATCTGGAAATAAATTATCGATAATTGCTTTTCTTACTTCCTTATCTTCATCTGCTGTTTGATTATAATCTCGGCTTAAGCGATGCGCTTTTGTTGAGATTTCTCTTAATTCTTCTGTGCCTGGACGATAAGGTAATCCTGCTAGCATATTTTTAGTATTTTCTTCCATTTTTACACCTTACTTTCTTATGCTTTTTAATATCTTTAAAATATCATATTTGGTATTGAAATTATAGTGAATAAAAAATAGATAGAAACATAAATAATGCTTCTATCTATTTCTATTAGATTTTACTGGCTATTCTGAATCACGTAATTGCTTTAGACTTTCGCCGAAAATATCATCAATTACTGCTGGGTCACGGTGGTCAAAGAATTGACTTACGCCCTTATCTAATCCTTTAATCTTATCCATTTCATCCTTAGTTAATTCAAAGTCAAAAATATCAAGATTTTCTTTTTGACGTTTTTCATGAACAGATTTTGGAATAACAACAATATCTTGTTGGGTAAGCCAACGCAAAATAACCTGAGCAGTAGTCTTGTGGTGAGCTTCAGCAATTTCTTTCAATGTCTTGTTATTGAAAATATCATGTTTTCCTTCTGCAAATTTAGCCCAAGCTTCTGCAGCTACATCTCTTCCTTGGAAGAATTTAACATCGTTAGTTTGTTGGAACCATGGATTAATTTCAATTTGATTAATTGCTGGGTTATCTTCATGAGCAAGCTCTAAGTTCATGTATTGATCAGGATAAAAGTTCGATAAACCAATTGAACGAATTTTACCGGCGCGTTTAGCAGCAGCTAAAGCGTTCCAAGCACCGAATGTATCGCCATATGGTTGGTGGAGTAATACTAAGTCTAAATAATCCGTTCCTAATTATTTTAAGTCATGATCAATTGCTTTAGTAGCTTTTTCAAATGACATGTTTGAAACCCAAATTTTTGTAGTCAAGAAGATATCATCTCTATTAACTGCACTTTCTGCAATTGCTTCACCTACAGCAATTTAATTTTCATATACTTCCGCAGTATCAATCATCCGATAACCATTAGCTAACGCCATCTCAACTGTTTGTCTTGCTTTTTCATGATCTGGTATTTGGAAGACGCCTAAACCAAGTAAAGGCATTTTATTGCCATCATTTAATGTAATTGTTGGAACTCCTGTCATTTATAAGTCCTCCCTTTTCTACTCATTCTAAGTCTAAAAAATGCAATAAATACAATAATAAACACTGTTTTTAATTATTATCATTTGAGCCAAAAATAGTTAAGAATTGCAAAAATAGGTTAACAAAGTCTAGATATAACTGAAGAGCTCCCATAACAGCTAATCCATTTGTAGAAACTTCTCCGCCAAATTGTAAATAGATGTTCTTCATTCTTTGGGCATCCCAAGCAGTTAAAATAGTAAAAATAATAACTTCAATAAATGAAAAGATGTAATTAGCTGCTGAACTTTTTAAAAACATGTTGATCAACATCGCTACAATTAAACCAATTAATGCGGCCGAAGCATATGAGCCCCACCTACTCAAATCTTTTTTAGTAACCGTACCTAAAATGGCCATTACAACGAAGACAGTTGCAGATGCGACAAAGGCAGAAGCAATATCTTGCCCGGTATATGTGCCTGCAATAAAAGCAAAAGTTACTCCATAAATAATCGCTGTAATCATCAATAAAATAAAACTTGCTACTGGATTTCTCGTAGCTTGAAAATTAATTGCAAATGTTAGAACAATTGGAATTAATAATAAAAGCCACATCGTCCATGGATGATGAATCATTAAAGAAACCATCTGTCTCGCAAATACAGTCATCGTTAAGTAAGCACTCAGAGCAGATACAAAAACTGCAAGAGCCATATAACCGTAAATTTTACTTAAAAAGCTATTTAGTCCAGATTAGTCAAATAAGTGTCGCCGCTCTGGTTCTTGATCAAAATCATACATATTAAATCCTCCAATCTACCTATATTCTTTCACTTTTAATGTATCACTTAGTAAGGATGAACAGAAATATGAACTATTATTTTATGCACAAAAAAAGCGATCAACAGCAAGAATTGCTGAAGATTGCTTTTACAACATTTTATGTTTTTTCATTCGTTCTTCGAAAATACCGTTTACTATTTTTTTCATTTCTTCTTTTTCTTCTGCACTAGTTTCTTCTTCAAAAGCTTTATATAAATCGGGATGCTCCCTCGCAATTAATTTACAAGTATTTTCAGTTGCGTGTTTACGAAATATTTTAGGTATTTTATTTAAATATTCAGGCTTAATTAGTGCGATAATTTTTTCATTTGCAGTCATAATACTCACTCTCTTCCTTATTGTCTCTCAAGCAAGAGTTTCTATCTTTATAAAAGGATATTTTTGTGGAATTGTAGCATCGATTTTTAACATAGTCTGATAAAAATCAGGTGTTAAAATATGTGCAAATGCATCTGTTTTCATCATATTACCTTCTTTTCTCTTTCACCTTCATTTTAGCATAATTATTAAAATGACCTACTCTCCATATTCCTTACCATAAATATATTTATGAAGTTTCAAATATTGTTGTTCGAGCTTTTTCTCATTAACATTATCTTTTGCAAAGTAATATCTTTTACCTTCAAGACCTCTCGGCATGTAATTTTGTTTTGCAATTTGAAATGGTTGTGTAAATGGATTGTCTATTAACCCACCACCAGTTATTTCTTCTGAATGTTTGTAATGCATATCTCGTAATCCACGTGGCATGGGATGCTCATTAGGATGAGTAGTATCTTTATCAAGCTTTTTCCAAATTTCATCAAAAGCACCTGACTTAGGGGACAAACACATTAACATAGTTGCAAACATCAAAGGATATTTTGCTTTTGGCATACCTATTTTTTCTGCTTGATTAGCTGCAACTACTATTTGCGTTACTTGTTCTGGATTGGCTAAGCCAACGTATGTGTATGGAATTTCTCGCAAACGCCGTACTACTGACGGTAGATCTCCGTTTTTAAGTAAGACGGTAAGATAATACAAGGCTGCATCAGTATCGGACCCAGCCATTGAATCTGAATAAGCTGCTAAATAATCATAATGTTTAGTTGCTTTTCTGTCATAAGCAAAATGTTGACCTTTTACAAACTCCTTAACATTTTTAACTGAAATTTCTTCTCCATTAACTGCATGAATAGTTTCTAATAAATTTAATGCTACACGCAAATCTCCATCAGCTGAACGAGCAATAATATTAATTGCTTCTTTATCTATTTGTTTTTCATCTAAATGAAATACTTCTTTTAGAGCTCGGACTAAAACCTCACTAATATCCTTATCGTCTAAAGTCTCAAATTCAAAAATCTGACAACGTGAGCGGACAGCAGGAACAATTGACATAATCGGATTTTCAGTAGTTGCGCCAATTAAAAGAATTTGCCCGTTCTCTAAATAAGTCAGAAGATAATCCTGCAGTGTTGTCGTCATGCGATGAATTTCATCAATTAGTAGAACAAACGATTGGTATGGATAAGTATTAATGATTTGCATCAGCTTTGCTTTATTATCAGTCGAAGCATTGAAAGTGGCCAGCGGATAGTCATACTCTCGAGCGATAATTTGCGCTAGACTTGTTTTTCCTGTTCCAGGCGGTCCCCATAATAAGAGCGAAATTGGAACATGATTTTTGATAATTTGATAAAGAGGTTGGCCTTCTTTAATTAAATCTTTTTGTCCTACAAAATGTGATAAATCCTTGGGTCTAATTAAATCTGCTAATGGCTTTCTTATTGGCATAAAATTCACTCGCTTACTTATAGTAATTCATTACCCTAATTATTATCACATTTGCCAGATCTAGACAAATTTATAGCAAAATACTGTGTAACTGAAAGAAAGTTATACTAGATATTGCACGATAAGAGCTAACTCTAAAGTGAAGAAAAAAAGCAGGATTATTGATTGTATGTAAAAAGCATCTCAACTGTTGTTGGAATGCTTTTCTTGTGTATAGATATTTAATTTATCAAATCCATACTATATTCAAATCGTTTTGGTTCTTCCGCACTACCTTCACGTTCTATTACTAAATAGTATTTTTTGTCAAGACTATACTGCGTATCTTGCATTGTAATAGTAATTGCAATTGTTCGATCTGCTGCAGAACCAGTTCGATTTGCTTGGATAATTATATTATTAGAAATCAAATTACCATCTTCATCAGTGAAGTAAGCATGATATTCTGCTGGTAAGACGGTATCACTAATTGGTGCAGTTTGGTTAAACAACAGATTCATCTTCAAATTATTAATTCTAAATGTTGTTGCCGCCAATTTAATTTCTGCCGGTTGAGCGATAGATCTTCTAGAAGTTGCTTTAATATCTAAAACAGGAATTAACATTTCCTGAATAGAAGAACCACCGTGAACATAATTCTTGCTTCCACTTCTAGCCACGAATTCATTCGGACTTACTGGATAATAAACATTAGTAGGGTCATCATTATTTAAACTGACACCCATTGTTGTATTTTTAACACCCATTACACTAATTTGACTTGGAGTAATTAAATATCTTAAATGAGCATTTCCTTCATAATTTTGACCTTGAAGATCGATTTTATCTTTATCTTCAATTGGCTTTTCTTGATAAATAAATCCATGATCAGCAGTAATGATGATGTGAGTTATACCATTAGTTCTTAAGACTTGAACAGCCTGCTTAATTTCATCAATTGCCTTCTCAGTAGCTTCGACTAATTCTTTAGTTGTCTTTAATTCATGTCCTTTGGCATCGATTTGATTATGATAGAGGTAAATTACATTTTTCCCCGTAATCATTTGCTTAATCTCTTTAGAATACATTTCCAGGACATTCTTTAATTGAAAAGCAAGATTATTTTCATCATATGACTTAAGTAGTTTGTCTCGACCGTCAGTATTCTCTGCATTTTCACCATTCACTTTAACCTTAGAAGCTTTATTATCCCATTCCAGGATTTCATGAGGTAGCATCACGTTCATCCCCATATAAGTGACAGATGGTAAAACCGTAATTGCATGATTCATCTTCATTGTTAGACGATCATTGCTGTTTAGTTCTTCTTCTAATTCTTTAGCCACTTCATAACGCAAGGCATCAGAGAAAATCACAACTACTCTTTCTCGTACATCCCTGACATAATTATGATAAAAACGTTCTTGCTTCAGCTGGGCAGGAACCTCCTTTAGATCAAAAGTTTTATTCCACTGCTTAACAGAGCTATAAAGCAAAATATTGCCATAATAACGATCAATAGTTTTCTTAATGTCAATATAATTATCAGTATCAATGATATTAGTATATGCTAGTAAACTCTTACGATAAATCGTGTCAATTTTGTAGCTATTATCTAAGTAATCATTCAATTCATCTTGCCAATCATCAACCATTGGTACTTTTAAATTCAATAATTCTGCAACATATCGTAAGAATTTATATTCGGGTTCAGTTCCGCCATTGAAATTATTACGTGTATGATCAAGCATCTGATCGATAATCTCAAGTAGCTGTTCATAGTCGGTAATTCTTTTACCGTCAAATTTAGCGACTAACTTAGCTAAAATCAAATGATTAATTTCTTCAAATATACTGATCTTAGTTAAGATCATGGCAGGTTCATGCTTCAGTACAGTATTCAAATTTAAATCATGCCAAACTGTAGATGAACAATTGTCATAGTATTGTTGATACTTAATTGAATCAGCAAAGCGATCAATAAAGATCTGTACATTATCAGATTGCTTAAGATAATAATTTTTAAATCTATCAGGAAGCTTATTGTTTAATTCATTGGCTAGGTATGTGATAAAAATACGCTCGACTAAATACTTCAGATCAACCTCGCTATCAGTTTCCCCGCCAAAGTAATTCATGACCATCTTCCAAAAAGTATCAAGCACATCATATTTACTAAATGTAAAAATATAATGATTATTAACATAGCCTGAGCAATTACTTTCATTAACAACTCATTCATATCGAGCTTTTCTGTTTTAGTAATTGCAGCAATAATACCCTTTTCTGGTGTCTTATCAAAAGTATCAGACCAATACTTAACAAAATCTGCTCTTCTAGTTTTGGCACCAAAGTAACTATTATACTTCTTAACAAAAAGCAGTTGATTCTCTGGAAGTTGGAGTTCTTCCAAGATAATTTGTGTAGCATCTGCAGTGAAGAGCTTAGAATAATGTTCCATATCAGTTAGGTAATTCTCTTGAATTGCAGGTCTCTTGTATGGCGCATAGATTAAATATTTATGCTCTGAATCGTTTAGTAAATCAATCTTACTCTTGAATTGTTGATTTGCTTGAGCTTTATAAAGTTTAACCGGACTTAAATGCTGTACAATTGAATCAATAATATCCTTGAATTCTTGCTTATCATCGTACCAAAAAACATATTGGTTATCTGTAAAATAGCTATTAAGTTTCGCAATAATCTTATCAGTAGTTAATGTAGGCATAAATCTTCTCCTAAATCTGTTAAATAAATTATAACAGTCGACGGGGATGCAAAAAAGGTAGATAAAAACATCGTCATGTTTCTATCTACCTTTATACTTTAGGGTGTTTGACAAAGAGCCAGTATTTTTACAATAACTTGAAGACTTTTTAAGATTTAAACAAACTCTAGTCTAAAGATGTATCTGTATGCGTCTTATCTGGATATTTCATTAAATCAACTAAGTTTGGTGCCTTACCTTCAACTGCATCTTTAGCGCGCTTAACTACTAATGGTGCAATACCTTTATGAGTTAAGATATAGAATTTGTTTTCTTCTAATCCTTTAAAGATAGTGTCTGCAACACCTTTAATAGGTAAACCAGTAGTTAAGTCTTTCTTAGCCATTTCTTGCCCCATCTTAAAGGTTTTACTTTGATAATATGGATCAGTCTTATCAGTATACTTCTTAGGTCTGTATTCTTCTGAATGCATTAAATGAGTTTGTACAAAAGCAGGTGTAAATACATGCATATGAATCTTATCTTGTTTATAAGCTTGCAAATCATATGCTACAGCTTCTGTCATTCCTACGACAGCAAATTTGGTTGCATAGTAAGCCGGCATACCAGGAGCAGTTAATAAACCGGCAGCAGAAGCAACATTAAGAATATCTCCACCATTTTCCTGTTTCATCATAATAGGAATTACTTTCTTTAATGCGTAAACTTGGCTCATAAGATCAGCATGGAGAATCCATTCCCAATCTCGCGTTGGTAATTCCCAGATAGGACCAGGAACTGCAACACCAGCATCATTTACTAGAAGATCAATTTCATTATATTTCTTCATTGCTTCATCTACAGCATTATCAACATTTTTCTCTTCAGTAACATCTGCTACTATCTTTAATACTTCTGTTGATTTACTTAACTCGTCAGCAACTTTAGATAATGCTTCTTTATCTTGATCAACCAAAGTTAATTTCATTCCAAGACTAGCTGCTTTTGTTGCAATAGCTTTTCCAAAGCCATGGGCTGCACCTGTAATAAACGCTACTTTTCCGTTAAAATCTTTCATTATGGTTGCCTTTTATTGATTATTCAAAATCTACTAATTCAGATAATGGATATCTGCTAGTAGTGATTTCATCCTCGGCATTAGGATCATGCTTGCCAATTGCAATAGCCATTACAGGGATATATTGTTTTGGATCAAGCCCCATAGTTAATGCTGCTTTTGTTGCATCATAGCCAGCCATCGCATTTGTGTCATAACCGTGTTCACGTGCAATTAACATAAATTGCATTGCTGCTAATGATGTATCAACCATTGAGTCAGCTACAAGCATTTGCTGATCTGCTTTTTCATAAAGTGGCATAAAGGTATTCAAAGCTGATTCCATTGCTTCTTTGGTTACTTTCTTAGCTTCATACATGCTGTGCCATAATTGACTGTATTTCTTATAAGCTAAAGTATTGCCGAAGAATAGAACGACGGCTGAGCTTTTATCTACTTGTGGGAAGTTGAACTTCATAAAGTACTGATGTAATTTTTCTCTTCCTTCATCAGTATCAACTACAACAAACTTCCAAGCCTGCAAGTTACATGCAGATGGAGCTGTAATTGTTTCTTCCAGCATTTCTTTCATTTCATCACGACTGATCTTTACGCTTGGATCAAATCTGCGTACTGAATGTCTACCAGTTAGAATTTCGTGAAAGTCATTATTTACAATTGCCATAATTAGATCTCTTTTCTATTCACTAATTTGTTAACCGCTTTCGCTTACTAGTATAATAGATTTAAATCATAAGTGTGATCTATTATTGTAACCCAGAGTTAAGTATTTGCTTAACTCTACATAATGCAACTTAACTAAAGGACAAAAACTAATGAATATTCATGAGTACAAGATTTTCTTAGATGTATGCAATACTAAAAATTTTTCCGAAACTGCCAGAAACAACTTTATTACTAAATCAGCAATAATTCAGCATATTAACAAGTTAGAACAAAAACTTGGAATCAAATTATTTGAAAGAACTTCACGTGGAGTAAATCTAACCGATGCTGGTAAAGCATTACAGCCACTAGCTAAGGGAATAATTGAAAAAGAATCAGAAATAATAAAAACAATGCATGATTACTCACATACACTAACCATTGGGACAATCTATCTTGAAAAACCTATTTTAATTAACACCGTGCTTCAAAAAAATAATTCAAAATTAAAGGATTTTAATATCAATTTTCAAGAAGTAAAAAATATAAAAAACGTTGATAACCAGATCGATATCATTGAATACTATGAAATCACCAAGTATTTGGATCATTCCTTTAATTTTCTAAAATTACGAGAAGAACCTATTTACATTGCAATGCCACCTTCTCACCCACTGTCATGCAAATCCAGCATTACACTTAAAGATCTAAGCAATTACACTGTAGCTATTGAAAAAACTGGCATATCAGCTATGGGAGATAAAATCGGCAATATTCTTAAACGCAATCCAAAAATCAATATAAAAAGTTTCGGCGTGTATAATTCATCATTCTTTGCAACAGCTCTATACCATAATTACTTAATGTGCATTTCCAAAGGAATGGCACCAGCGGCAAAACCATACATTGTTAAACCATTAAATATTAAACAAAAGGCATACTATGGAATTTACTATCGAAAAAATCCAAGCAACACAATAAAGCAGTTTTTATCAGCACTATAACTTTCAAGAGCCGCAAAAAAGACCTCATCGAGTTAACCGACGAGGTCTTGGTGCTTAATACACTCGTAATAAATATATGAGGATCACATAAGTGTGTCCTAAGTACTTATATTATGACATATGAATCATAATGTTTCTGAAATTATTTCTTATAACTTCGACAACAACTTCTCACCTTGTTGCAATTTCTCATGGTTGACCAGTACACCATCATCCAAATCAAGGTCGATTGGACTTTGTGACAAGTGACCTAGAATTTGGTCATATTTCATGATTTCATTTATCTGCTTATTAAGAGTAGCGATTGCCTTACGATATTTACTCTTAGCACTAGCCGTTGTTTCTTGATCAAGCAAATTCTGATCAACTTCAATTAGATCACTCATTGCGGGCTGAAGCTCATGCAGATAATGACGTACCATTGGAAGCTCTTCAGTATTATAACGATGTAAATACATCAATGCCTTGAAGCCCTTGTTTCTGCCTGAATCAAATTTCCAGTAAATTGGACGTTTCTGATAGATCTTAGCATGATCCTTATAGAAATCATTTAAGAAATAGGTTCTAATAATATCTTCGGCACTAGTACCTCGTTCAAACTTTTTAGGTTCTAATGTTTGAGCAATGAAGTCCATATTTTCATCTTCCTTTGAGATGACAGTATTTGGGTTCAATTGCTTAATCGTAAAATCACTACTCTTGATGATCTTATTTAAAGGCAATATTTTAGGCTGTTGTGCAACTTGTGTTATTGTGATTGGTAATTTCATTTAATTTTCTTTAACTTTAACAGAAAGATAAAATTCATCTTTTGGTACCTTATATGCTTCAATTATTTGCTTAAGCACATGCATATTACGATGAGCACTTCCACCGGTCATTACATAAATACCATCTCTAACTTTGGAATAACTCCACTTTAATTTGTCATCAATATCTTTCTTTTGACAAATTATGAAGCTATTATTTTGATTAGCATCATTTAATGTTCCCTTCCAAGTTAATCCAACTAAACTTTCCAACAAATCAGGATTATCTTGGTCTAAAATTTGAATGACTTGAAGAGGCACGTCTTTAAAGTACTTAACAGGATACTTTGATCCTTCAAGAGTAAATGAAACTAATTTCCTTCCTGTAGTCGCATCTAAATTGTCTAATTCAATTTTATCTACAGCTTCAAACTCAATTCTTGAATCTTCAATAGGATTCAATTCATAACGATTCAGTAGTATATCTGCCAACCTTTCTGCTCTAGCCTTAATATCTGCGATTGTCCATTCATTTTTATCTACTACATCCTTATTAAGAATTATTGCTTTAGAATTTTCTTCTAAAATATGTTTCTTTTCAGCAAAACTCTTATTAGACATTTCAGAATTATATCCAGTTATAGATAAGTTCCCTAATGTATGAACAAATTCATCATGTTCTTCATCAGAAATATTCTTACGCCACGATTTACTCATTGTCTGTGGCATGATATGTTCAATAGTTAAATCTTCTGAATTTAACTTTTCCTTTGAATTTCCATTCTCAATATCAAGCATTATTAAGTCACAAAGTCCTTTATTCAAATAAAGCTTTGAGTGAATTAATGCATTTTTGAGTTGATTATCATCTGGTACTTCATTTTGATTTTGTTGAACAAATAAATACTTATTGATGGCTTCATAATATTTTTTCTTATTTTTAGCTAATTTAAATGTTCTAGCATAATAACTAGCAAAAAATCCTAATAAAGAATTAGAAGGCACATCGCAAATTGTCCTTCTTATAAGATAAATTGTAATCAAATGAATCACTTTAGTTAAAGTTTCTTCATCAATTTCATTATTTTCATAGTCATGGAAAACATGGAGAAAGAATGGATAAGATGTGCTTTGATTTATTCTATTTAAACTAGCTAAATCTGTTTTAATATCATCGTTATAACTAGATTCTGCCGGATACATAAAAGAAGCATATAATTCTGCATAATCTTTTATTTCCTTAAGTGCTTGTTCATGACTTAGATTTTCATTTTTAAATGTATCAACAAAGGTTTGGTAAACTTTACGTTCAGCGACCACTGAATTTTTCTTCATAATAATAAATTGTCTAAAGAACGCATCCATAGCATGATTGCTATTATCTCTTCTTAATTTATTTTCAATAGGTAACCAGTAATCTTCAAATAATCTTTCTTGATCATGATCACTCATTAATAAAAAATTACGAATTAAATCTGAATTAGTTAAAGCAACGCCAGTCGAATTGATACTTTCAAAAATAATTTGAGGATCATCCTCACCTTCTTTAAGACTAATTCCTACTACTTGAAGTTGTCTTATAGCCCATAAAATTTCTCTACTTGCTATACCTTGCCTTAACCAATTATCAAAAGTTTGTTTCGCTAATCTATAATTTTCTACAATATGACTATTTTCATCTAATTTTGAATTATCGTGTTTTAATAATGCAGAATATTGAATATTATCTGATTTAATAGGCTTCAACTTGATTTTATATTCTTGTGATGGCGATTGAGTATTAATTAGAAAACTTTCAATAGTTCCAGTAGTAAATGCATCACCATCAACTGTGGCATCTTTTAAGGCTTGAAGCATTAATGTAATGGTAGTTAATCTTTGTTGCCCATCGATAATCAAGTATTCTGGTAATCCTATATCACTATTAGTTGATTCAAGATAAACCACCGCACCTAAGAAATGATGCTCTTTAGTTTTAATTACAGTATGTAAATCATCTAATAATCTTTTTACATTATTTTTATTCCAGTCATAGTTACGCTGATAGACCGGAATCTTTAAAATCATTTGAAATGGTGCGAAAAATCGCTCCGTTGCATTAAATATACTTGCTTGCATTGTTGTTTGCTTTCCTTTTAATTTCTAAATTGTAAGCTAATGGATTCATATTAACTTTTTCTATACTCTATAATTTTAACACAACATTTTTAGCGTTTTTCTCCACTTATCATCATCTTTCAGTAATTTAAATTACAGTAATCGTACTTACGATAATTATAATTACTGTAATTACGATTACTGAAAAATAAAAAGCATCCCTCTCTGGAATGCTCGTAAGCATAAAAAACTGAAGTATCTTTCTTAGCTTCCATTTTTCGGCTATTCTTAGCTCATAAACTTAAGGAGGCAAAGAACATGCTATTGCCTCCTACTCAATCTGTTTACTTATATTATAGAGGATAATTTATGTATGCGTTTTCTATTTTGCTATAAAAAAGTCTCTTGACTAAGTCAAAATAACCCAATCAAAAGACATTTTTAACTATTTTCTACCTATTCGGCGTAACATCAACGCGTGCTGTTTTAACCTCGGACCAGTCACTGATCAAATTACTGTGAAGTGCACGAACGCGAACTTCGTAAACTTGGCCCTTCTTAAAGTCTTGTCCAAAATCATTCGTTGGATCATCTACTATATCGCCGCTTCTAGTTTTGCTAAAGAAGGTTGCCCACTTACTGCTACCTTTCAATCTATACTGAATCTCATAGCTATCAGCTTCTGGGTTAACATCCCATTCAATGTTGATATATGGTTCATCTGAACCATGGTCATTATAATAGCTAACCTTAAGCGTTGGCGTCTTTGGTTTCTCATGACTGCACTTTAAAGGAATATAGTAAGTAAACTTTTGATTTGCTGAAACTGGGCTAAAGCTTCTACCTTCTTCATCATTCACCGCACGAACAGCAATATCGTAAGTTTCACCGTTAATCAGTCTATTCTTTGAAATTGTCTGAGTTAAAACATCAGGATAATTGCCGTCAGGGGTGAAATTACTATGTCCAATCATTGATGCGGCATCAAGCAAAGGATCATTTGATCTATACCGTCTTAGAGAAGAACCATAAATTCCATAACCGGTCGCATTATCAGCTTTAGTATAATCAACCTTGATTCCATCTTCAGTTGAGCTAACCTTAGTCACCTTAGGCGTACTTGGAAGAGCATTCGTATCTTCGCTAGTCAACTTAAAACTGAAACGACCACGAGCAGAACCTTTTTCTAGATAATAAGTCCCTTTCTCTAAATTCCAGGAATATTTTTCATTTTTTAAGGTTCCTTTGGTTTTCCATGGATTTAACGCATAACCATAATCTGTGTCCTGCACAATTTGAATACCATTATTGTTAAAAATATTAGACCGACTGTTCTAATACACAGGTTGAACAGCTTTCTCTAAAATCATTAGGTCTTTGTGTAACAAAATTATATCAGCAGATTTTTTAACAATGTCTACGGCTGTATCAACGGAAATAGCAACATCAGCTGCTTTCATAGCAGGTGCATCATTAATTCCGTCTCCCATATAAGCTACGGTATGGTTGTTTTCTCTTAATAATTGAATAATTTGCGCCTTTTGTTGAGGAGATAGTTTTACAAAAACATCACATTCTTCAACCATTTTCTTCAATTCAGTTGAACTTTTATTTTCTAAGTCCCTTCCCTGATACACGCAATTAATATCTAACCCAACTTGTTTGCCAACATTTCTAGTGCCAGATTCATTATCTCCAGTCAAGATTTTTATAGTAATTCCATCCCTCTTTAAAGCAGTTAATGCAGCTTTGGCACTATCCTTTGGTGGATCTAAAAATGCTAAAAATCCAGTTAAAATTAGTTCTTTCTCATCAACACTGAATTCACCAACAGGAGCAGGATTCTTTTTATAAGCGAGCAATACCATCCGTAACCCATCTTGGTTCATTTGATTGATCTTATTTAAAATTTCTTGTCTCTGCTCTTGATCAAGCATAGTAATTTTATCGTTAATTTCCAACCGATTAGAGCAAGCAAGCATTTCTTCAGCAGCTCCTTTTGTTACTAATAAGTGTTCATGCTTCTTATTCATCACCACGACACTCATTCGTCTTCTTTTAAAGTCAAAGGGAATCTCATCAATTTTTTGATAATTTTGGTTAATTTCTTCTGTATCTAATTCATCTTTAGCTGTATTAATGATTGCCTTATCAATTAAGTCTTTCCTCCCTGTTTGATAGTAACTGTTCAAGTATGATAGTTCTAAGACTTTTGATTTTTCTTCTAAATTCAAATCATAGTGACGCTCTAAAACTACTTTATCTTGTGTTAAGGTTCCGGTTTTATCTGTGCAAAGAATATCAGCTGACTCAAAGTTCTGAATTGAATTCATTCTTTTAACAATGGTTTCGTGCTTTGCCATTTCAACTGATCCCTTAACTAGATTACTTGTAACAATTACCGGAAGCATTTCTGGAGTTAGTCCCACAGTCGTAGTAATAGCAAAAATCAATGCATTAAGCCAATCCCCTTTAGTCAAAACATTAATTAAAAATACAAGTGGTGCAATTATGGCGGTCATAATCAATAAAATTTTTGAAACATTTTTGATTCCAATATCAAAAGTTGTTTCTTTATTTTTATTCTTGCTAAGAGTACGTGCTAAATTACCAAAAACTGTTTCATTACCTGTAGCAAATACAACACCCATTGCAGAGCCAGAAACAATATTTGTTCCTTCATATAAAATATTCGGATAATCTAGATAGTTATCATTTTCCTTTGGCTTTTTATCTGCTAGTTTTTCAACAGGACTAGATTCACCGTTTAATGAACTTGCTGAACAAAAGAGATCCTACTTTTTAATAAATATAGATCTGCCGGCACTAAATCTCCAGCAGTTAGATTGATGATATCACCGACTACAACATCTTTAGATTGTAATCATAATAATGACTGTACTGAGATCTTTTTGATCTGTAGGAACAAAAAGATAGTTAGTCAAAAAAGATAAAAGGGCTAAGAATAGTAATATTCCCGTAAATGGAATCATGAAAGCATCAAATAAAAAATGCAATCTGGGATGACACTCTTTATTTGATACTTCATTTAAACCATCTCGCTCTAAACGCTTTTTTGCTTGCGTAGGACTTAATCCATTAATTGATGTATCTAATTGCTTTAATACTTCACTCTTTTCTTTTCCAGCAATTTGCTTAGCTAAAGTCGCATCAGTTACTATACGATCTTTAGAGTTGAATTTTAACATAGTAATCTCTCCCTCTAAAAAATCGGCAAATAAACAAAAAGACCAACGTAAAAACTGCATTGGTCTTAATAATAGCGATTTAATACTCGTCGTTCAGTTTTAACACTACGTAACGTAAAGTCTTTTCAACTAGCTGACTGGGAAAAGCCTTAACTCGACAGTTCCTGTTTGACCCGTTGGCATCTCTGGATGTTCCTGGGCATCAGCATATATTTACGTAGGAGTCTCACCTAACAGTTTATTTGCTTCTTTATTTAATTAACGACTATAGCCTAAACGACTATTATTTATTCCTCACCATCTTTAAAGAAATTATAAAGTTTACTAAAAAAGTTAAGCACTACCATTAGCACTTAACTTTTTATACACATCAATTTATTAATATAAGCTTTATAAATTTAACCTAACTTGTCATATTCTTCATCCGAAACTGGTTCAAGCCATGTAGTTTTACCCTCTCCGATCATTACTGCTACATGAGCAAACCATGAGTCCTTGGTGGTACCATGCCAGTGTTTAGTGTTAGGGTTAACAATTACGACATCACCGGGAACCATCTTTTGTGCTGGTTTACCTTCTTCTTGATTCACCTGCCACAGCAATTAAGATTTGAGGAATTGAGTGCAGTGCCAATCGTTGCGGCATCCAGGCTCAAAACTGACATTGCCGACACCAGTTTGTGCCTCTTTACTTGAAACTAAAAACTCTTTCCTTGAAAGTATTTTGCGTATGCATCGTTATATTTACCAAAGCCAGAGACACTGTTTTTTACTTCTTCTTCATTTTTTCCTCCGTAAACCCCTTTATTTCTCCCATCTATTATTTTATATCTACCCTTTATAAATTAAAAATAGTTATTTCTACTAGATATCTATGCATTTAAGGTATGGTCTTTTACTACCTAGGCTAAATATTTAAGATAATGTCTATAATTTGCTATATTTAAGATAATAAGAAGAAAGAGAGGGTATAACTTATGAAAATCACTTTTAAAGGTAAAGAAGTTAAATTAATAGGTACTACTCCAGCAGTTGGAGAAGAAATGCCAAACTTTACAGTACTAAATAAGAACAATCAAGAATTCACTAAGTCCGATTTATTAGGTAAATTTAGTTTAATTAGTGTAGTACCAGATATTAATACTTCTGTTTGCAGTATTCAAACCAAAACTTTTAATAAAACAATGGATAAATTTCCAGAAATTAACTTTTTGACTATTTCAACTAATACGGTTGAAGACCAGCAAACTTGGTGTGCCGCTGAAGATGTTAAAAATATGCAATTGATGTCTGATAAAAATTTGTCATTTGGTAAGGCAACTGGCTTATTAATTCCTGAATCCGGTATTCTTGCTCGTTCTGTTTGGGTCCTTGATCCTAATGGTAAAATTCTATACCGTGAATTAGTTGATGAAATTACACATGAGCCAAACTATGATGCAGTATTAAATGAACTAAAAAAATTGCATTAATGTTTATCAAAATCAGTTTATAGAAAAAGTGTTTACCCGATTTTAAAGTCTTGATGGTAAACACTTTTTTCTTGATTAAAATTTAATATAAAATGGTTAAAGAACTACTACGAATAATTAAGGAGGATTAGATATGTCATTAACAGTTAATCTTTACTATACCGGTAAAAATGGAAGTGCACGGAAATTTGCTGAAGAAATGGAAAGTAGTGGTGTAGCCGATCGTATTCGAAAAGAACCAGGAAATGAAAAATATAAGTACTTTATACCATTAGATGATCCTGAAACTATTCTTCTAATTGATAGCTGGAAAAACCAAGAATCTCTTGATGCTCACCACGCTTCACCAATGATGCAAGAATTAGCCGATCTACGTAATAAGTATGATCTTCATATGCGTGTAGAGCGTTACATTTCTGATAAAAATGGTGTTCCAAGTAGTGATCAAAAATTTATTAGAAAATAATAGAGTTTTAATTATATTCAAAGACTAACAAAAAGGCGTATACCTAACATCTAAAAGAGATATTGGCTTACGCCTTTTTCTCTATATAAACTTCTAAAAATGTACTATTGTTGAACTTACTATTAGTAACATAGAAACTAGAATCAGACTTTAGAACAATCATTAAAGCGTTAGATTCACCACAGTTCGTATCTTCCCATGGCATATAAATATTTTTAGTTTTTCCAGATTTAAAAATCAAATCTACATCAACTAAATCATGGAATTTAGCAATCCGGTCAGCTAAATTATATTCTTCCCAGGTTTCAATGGTATTTACTCTATCCCAGTCAGCAATCATAGTAAACCCATCACATTCAAGGCCTGTTTCAAGGACATCACTATCTTCTTCTTCATGGTCCCAGCGATGGCTTAAGTTAGTATATACATTTTTAAAATTGAAATAAGGAATATACTCAATTGGAATTTGCTCAGACTCACAATTTTCAAAATTAAATTGAATTGCTTTTAACTTTTCCATACTATGCTTCCATCCTCTCAAACTTTACTGAATTGCCACTTTATTATACAAAATTATTCAGCAATTTTAACTAATTAACAAGGATGAAAAATATATAGGCCCCAATATAATACTTTTTAGCTTCTTTCTTCAATTAATTTTAACTGTATTCCAAATAACAATAAGAGTTATTTAGAGGATAAATATATATCTTACTTAACCCTCTTATTTTTATTAACTAATCTTTCCATTTCACGTTTAAGCGTTTCTTATCTTCTTTTTTCTTGAAGTGTTCTTTTACCTTAGGTATAACCTCTTCACCATATATTTTTATTGCATTCATAACTTCTTCGTGTGGCATTGAAGCGATTGGTAAGTGAAGATAAAATCTATTTAACCCAAGTTCTTCCATCACTTTAATTATCTTATTAACTACAGTTTTACTATCACCAACAAAAATTGCACCATTTTCTCCGACTGATTCAAGATATTGATCATAGGTCATTCCAGTCCAATGAGGTCTTTCTTTACTAATCTGATCTACAAGAAGCTTAGTTGGATAAAAATATTCCTTAATTGCACGATCTTTATCTTGATTTAGCCATCCCCATGAATGAGCAGACACTGGCATTTTACTTAAATCATGGCCTGCTTTTTTAGCTACTTCTCTATAAAGCGTAATCATTGGCTTAAAGTCTAACGGATTGCCGCCGATAATTGCATAAACTATTGGTAAACCTAACTCAGCAGTCCGAATAGTTGAATTGATACTACCACCACTTGCTACTGAAATTGGAATTGGCTTCTGAGTGCGAGGGTATATTCCCTTGTGATCTACTTTAGGAGTAAATTTTCCGCCCTTCCAATCCAAAATTTCATGTTTATCAATTTCTAAAAGCATTAACAATTTTTCAATAAAGAGATCATCATAATTTTCAATGTTATAGCCAAATAAATCAAAGGCTTCTGTAAACGATCCTCGGCCCGCCATAATTTCTACTCTACCCGGTGCAAAAGCATCAATAGTTGCATATTGTTCATAAACCCGAATTGGATCAATTGTTGGAAGATTAGTAGTCGCACTGGATAGATGAATATGCTTAGTTTTTGCTGCAGCTGCTGCTAAAACTATTTCAGGAGCTGAGACAGCAAAGTCTTTTCTATGATGTTCACCAATTGCAAAAGCATCAATCTTCAATTCATCGGCCAGAATAATTTCATCAAGCAAATCTCGAATTCTCTCATCATGACTAATTGCTTTACCTGTTGTTTTAAGTGGCGTTGTTTCACCAAATGAAGAAATACCTAATTCAATACTCATGATTATTCATCCTCTCTTATTTACTTACTTTTCGTAAGCAAATAATAACACATAAAATTTTATAATTCAAACTTTGTATTGAATTCTCTCTTAGTATAAGATCCAAATAAAATTAAGAAAAATATTTTAGACTGCTGATAGGCAAATTAGTTAGAGATAAAAAATAGAAGTAGCTTATTCTTAAGCTGGCTACTTCCATTTTTTATTAACTGTTTATTTTATTTAATTTAAACTGATCTACATAATCTGCTAAATACTTTACGGTCAAGCTTTGCGGATCTTTAATTAATTCTAATGGTCTACCTTTAGCCACTAACTTTCCTCCATTTTCACCACCACGTGGTCCTGAATCAAGCATGTAGTCAGTATTAACGATTAGGTTAAGATCATGCGTAATAGTAATAATTGTTGCACCTTGATCAAGAAGTTTTTGCATTACATGAACTAATACCTTTACATCTAATGGGTGCAGACCAATAGTAGGTTCATCAAAAACAAATAAGGTATCGTCTTGTCTTTGACTTAAGTGTGTTACTAACTTTAATCTCTGTGCTTCTCCACCAGACAAAGTTGGTGTACTTTCTCCTAAGTGTAAATAATCAAGACCTACTTCTTTCAATAAAAGTAGATCGCGTTCAATTTTTGGAATCTCTTTAAAAATTGGAATAGTTTCGTTTATATCTAGGTTAAGAACATCAACAATCGAAAGATCATGCCATTTAACTTTTTGAATTTTTTGATTATATCTATCTCCATGACAAGTAGGACAGGTTTGCTGCATATCAGGCAGAAACTGGATGTCTAAGGTGACGATTCCTGTACCACCACAAGTTGGACAAGCTCCTTCTTTATTATTATAAGAAAAGTAACTGGGAGTATAGTGCTTTTCTTTAGCCAAAGGTTGCTGAGCAAAGAGCTTACGCAAATTATCCATAATTGAAGTGTAAGTTGCAACTGTTGAACGCGTACTCTTTCCAATTGGAGAAGCATCAACACTTACAACATGATGCACAGGAGAATTAAATTCTTTAACTTGCTTTGGTAAAGGCTGACCCTTATCTTGAGCCTTAATTGCGGGAACAATAGAATCTAAAATCAAACTAGTCTTACCTGCTCCTGAAAAGCCAGTTACAGCAGTAATTTGATTTACAGAAACGCCTGCTTTAATATCATGTAAATTAAAATAGTGATCTACTTCGAAAGTAATTTGCTCGGAATTAACTTGATCGCTAACTTTACGAGCCATTAAATCGGCTTTGCCATCTAAATAAGGTGCAATCAAAGATTGAGGATCTTTTTCAATTTCTAAAGGAGTGCCTTGATCTAAAATTTCTCCTCCAGCTTCACCAGAACCAGGACCGATTTCAATAATTTCATCAGCTGCTTTTATAATATCAACATTATGATCAACGACCACAAGAGAATTACCTTGTGCAACTAATTTTCGCAATACTTTAATTAATCCATCAACATTTGCGGGATGCAATCCAATTGAAGGTTCATCTAAAACATATAAAACTCCGGTAGTTTCGGTACGTAAAGTTCTAGCAAGTTGGATTCTTTGTAATTCACCAGTAGATAGGGTATTCCCAGCTCGTGCCATGGTTAAATAATCTAATCCTAAATCCAGTAATGGCTGCAAATTATTAATAAATTCATTGAGTAAGGCTTTAGCCATGGAATGCATATTTTTTGGTAGACTAGCAAGAACTTCTTTACTCCATTTAGGTAAATCGCCTAGTTGCATATGTTGAACTTGATCGATATTTTTTCCATTAACTAACTGATTAAGTAATTCTGGACGGAGACGCGTTCCATGACAAACGGGACAAGTTGAATAAGTGAAAAATTCTGCAATACGCTTCTGTGCTCGTTCACTTTTACTACTTTCAGCTGATTTTAAAACGGCTTGATGTGCATTTTCATATAAGGCATTAAAATTATGAAAAACTCGACCTGTTCCTGATAAGAAATCCATCTTGTACTTCTTTTCAGGACCATTTAAAACAAAATCTTTCTCTTTCTCAGTTAAATCCTTATAAGGAATGTCAATTCTAACGCCCGCATGTTCAGCCACATTTGGCATAAAGTTCCTTCCTGGTAAATTCCAAGAAGCTACAGCACCGTCTCTAATCGAAAGATTGGGGTCGGCAATTAATTTATTTTCATCTAATTGGCGTACCTTACCAGTTCCAACGCAACGTTCACAAGCTCCATCAGAATTAAAAGAAAAATCTTCCGCACTTGGAACGTGAAACTTTACACCACAAGTTGGACAAATAACCTGTCCCATCTCATCTCCGGACTTAGACATTGCTTCTGCAATATCTAAACTTGGGGCAACTCGGTGTCCATTAGGACAGACAGGTGAACCTAATCTTGAAAAAATTAGTCGTAAAACATTATATGTTTCAGTAGTTGTTCCAACAGTCGCTCGTTCATTAGGAACACTGGGTCTCTGGCGCAGGGCTAAGGCAGATGGAATATGTTTTACACTAGTTACATCCGCTTGCGCCCCTTGTTTAATCCGTCGACGCATATAGGTAGATAGAGCGTCCAAGTAGCGCCGCGACCCTTCTTCATATAAAATTCCCATTGCTAGGGATGATTTTCCTGACCCCGAAAGTCCTGAAATAGCTACAAACTTATGAAGTGGGATATCTACATTAATATTCTTTAAGTTATGAACACGCCCACCACGAACTTCAATCTTTTTTGGGACTGCCATTTTATTTCCTTCTTTGGTATTTCTATAATTGAGATAATTTATACCTATATATTATAGGAAACTTTTTACTCATTTTTTAAATTTTGTTTTCATATATATTATGTGTAGTTTTTTCTTACAATATAGAATTATTCGTTCTCTCTAACAACTTCTTCCAAACTGGAAAAAAGTTATAAAAAGTTATAAAATTAAATAAAAGTTATAAAAAGTTATAAAAAGAGGTGTAACTAAGTGGAAAATCCTTTTAATCCTAGTTTTGGAAAAATGCCCAGTGTTTTCTTAAATCGTGATTCATTAACTCAACGTATCGTTACTGAATTGAACAGAGTGGGATCACCTTTTCAAACATCCCTTCTTTACGGACAACGTGGTTCGGGAAAAACTACATTGATGACAGAAGTTTCTAACTTAATAAGTAAAGATAAAAATTGGTTAGTAATTAATTTAGTTCTAGATGATGATCTCTTAGTCTCCCTAATAAATCAATTACAACGACATCTTCTTAACTTGAAGATTATAAAAAACATCGACCTAAAGATGAACTTCTTTGGACTTGATATGAGTGCTAGTTTCCATCAACAGACTGAATCTAATTTTCAATTGTTATTCCAAGATGCCTTAGAGAAACTAACGAAAAAAGGGTTTCATGTTTTAATTAACATTGACGAAGTACATTTAACACCATTATTAAAAAAGTTTGCTAGTTGTTATCAAATTATGATTCGAAACAATCTTAATGTTTCTTTACTTATGGCAGGTTTACCAGAAAATGTTTCAGAAATCCAAAATGATGATGTTCTTACCTTTTTATTGCGTGCCAATCGAATTGTTTTGAATCCTTTAGACATTGAAAGTATAAAAAATAGTTATCAGCACATTTTTAGTAAAGCTGGCTATACGTTTTCTACTGAAGCTCTTTTATATATGACTAAACAAACTCAAGGATTTGCTTATGCTTTTCAATTATTAGGCTATCATTTGTGGGAAGAAATTATTCATTCCTCCAATAAGACGATCTCTATATCTGATATAAACAACATCTTAGACACCTATATTAGTGAATTAAATAGAAATGTTTACTTCAAAGTTTATAGTGACATGTCTGAACGTGAAAAAGAATTTGTACAAGCTATGGTTAAATCCAAGCAACACAAAGTTAAAAGCCAGGTTATTGGTAATCTTATGAAAAAAGGACCTAATTACATTGCTGTATATCGCCGAAAATTAATTGATGACCAAATTATTAAACCAAATGGTTACGGCTATGTTAGCTTTTTATTACCCTACTTCGATAAATTCGTTGAACAAGAGATGATTTTAGATGGATTTTAAAATTCATCTAGAACTTTTTAGTTTCTCTCTTTCTTATCTCTCGTGATTTAATTAAATATAAATAAAATGAGTAATAATTTCCCTACAGTGTATATAGAAAATTATTGCTCATTTTATATCTAAGATTTCTTTTAGTGCCTTATATACTTCAGGCGCAAAAGATAAAATCCTATCAACATTAATGTACTTATGCAAAACAATTCTAGAATCCCGTAAAAAGTATAATGAAGTATAATGCGGCTTTAAAATGCACAGTGAAAATCCATTTGATGCCGAATTCGGCAGAATTCCAGAACTATATATTGATTTTAATAATGATGCTGTCAAATATGCTAAAAGAGCACACCGTTACAAAAAACATCCCACTTACTCACTTTTTATTACTGGTGTTCATGGTTCAGGTAAAACAGTTTTTATGAACAAAGTTGGCAAAGAAATTAATAAATATGATTATACAATCGTAGTAACTCTTCATAATACTGAAGAGTTATTTCGTATAATGTACATTAAGCTAGCCCCAATGCTTAACAAATTAAAAAAGTGGTCTTCATTCGTTTCTATAAATTTTGCTGAAGCAAATGAAAAACATGATGAAATCTACTACAAAACTGAAATGATCAAATCATCTCTAGTATTGTTTTATAATTATTTACTTTGTCAAAATTTACTACTAAATTAATTTAAACTAACTTTTAATTTTCAAATTTAATGGCCTGATCCTTAAATAATTCATAGGTAATCAAGTCAGAAGTATCCAAATCTTCGTTATTCATATCCACAGCATTAATTTGGTTATTATCGTAAGTAGTAAAGTATAAAATTCCCTTATCCAAATTCATACAGTCTGAATACATAGTAAATTCAAATACATTATCTTTAACTTCATCGGTACCTTTTGGAGAATGTGCTAATACAAAAGATGCCTTAATAAAGCGAGAATTTGAATCTGTTCCGCCTGGTAAATGATGGGTACCTAATCCGCGACTATACAGATTAATATCTGCATTAGGTACAAGTGTATTTTTAGGTTGAGCTGGAGAAACCGAAGCAAAGTTAGCCAAGGTTTCAACTTGAACTGGAAATACAGGATCGTTTGTTAGAGTATTAACTGAGTTGTCATAAATATGTAAACTGGTAGAAGTTGACTCAACTACAATACTCTTACCGCTTCTATCCCCCATTAACCAATGAAGGGTGGCAGCTGGCAAATTATCTGAAAAACTTTCATTAGTAATATTCTCTTGACATCATCAATGGGCTCACAACTACCTAATAAATATGGGATTAATTCAAAAGATGCCATATTATTTTTGCTTTTATCTACAGAAAAATACTTACATGGACCAACAAAATCTAATCCAGCTATCCCTAGGTCCTTTTCATTGATAGCATCACAATACAATGGATAATTATCTTCAACTACTGAAACACCGATCATTGCATAATGAGTATCTTGTGTTGGTAAATGACGATAATTAATTCGCTAAAAATATATAACTATTTCACCATTAATTATTCACATCTCCAAAATAAACTTGTTTTCGAATGGAGGTAATAATAATTAAATGAAAATTATCAGAAAAACAATTAAGCTCTTTCTTCTATTAGATCTTGTTTCTGTAGGTGTTAATACTTATAAAAATAATCCTACTGTTCGCATGGCTACTAATGATTCAATTAGTACATTAAAGGAAAAAATATCAACCTTAGACGCTAGTACCTTAATCCATTAAAGCTAGTTCCACCTAAAGTTTCCGATCGTCCTTCTGATCAGATGCCATCTTCGGAATCAGATAACCAACAGCCAAATCAGCCAGTAACTTCTAATTCTAGTGAAGGACAAAATCAAGAGACTTCCGGTAAACAAACTTGGAACCAGGCTAAAGCAAATGTCTTTATTGATATTTCAAATAACGATGAATTAGTGAATGCTACTCGCGAAGCAATGAATAGTTGGAATAAAACTGGTGCGTTTACGTTTAAAGAAACCACCAACAAAAATGAAGCCAGCATTGTAGTACAACAAGTTGAAGATAATACAACAAGTGCTGCAGGTGTCACAACCACAAGCTATAATCCATTAACTAACCACCTATTAAAGGCGCCAAGTGAAGCTAAATACTTATTACTTACAAAATGAAAATTACGATTATAGCTATCGAAGAGTTGTAAATACAGCTGAACATGAATTAGGTCATGTAATTGGCTTACAACATACTAATACAGCTTCTGTAATATATCCAGCAGGATCCTATTATTCTATTCAAGAGCAAGATATTAATGCCGCTAGAGATTTATATAAATCCGCATATGCGGCATAAAAAGAGTTTCGTAAACAAGTCTTAATTTGCTTTAAAACATAACTCTTTAGAAAGTAAAAGCACTGATATATCAACGTTTATTTAACGCTGATTATCAGTGTTTTATTTTGAAGTTTTTTTCCTAGATACTTTATTATTTTTGACACTTGAAAAACCAGCGTGTTGCCTTTTTATCTTTCATTTCTAAACTAAAGTCAGATCCCACTTCAATTGAGTTAAAGCCCGCATGCTTCAATAACTGTTTAATGGTATCTAAATCATATGCTCTTTCATAGTGAGTTTCAGATAAACGATCATATTCACCATTAGGTAAACGATTAAAGAATGTTAAATCATGGATCACCCCATGTTCGACATCATCATTGGCATAACTCTGCCACATAAATGCTCGACGGTGATCATCATCTTGATAATTGTACATATAGCCTGGATAAATGTCGTCAGTTTGATGAGGTGTAATTACATCGAAAAGAAATACACCATCAGCTTTTAAATGATTGGCGATCTCAGAAAATACTTGAAACAAGTCAGCTTCGTCATCAAGATAACAGAAAGAGTCCGCATAGCAAGTAATTACATCAAATTTTTCAAGGTCTGCTAAATCTCGCATATCAACTTGAACCAACTGTAAAGAAACATTGTTTTCAGTACTATGTTGATCTGCTAAACTAAGCATTTCATCTGAAAAGTCAGCTACCGTGACATTTATACCATCTTTAGCAAGTAAAACAGCTAATCGTCCACTACCACCAGCTAAGTCGAGTAGCTTACAATTCTTTTTATTAATATTAGCTAAGGTGAATTTCTCCCAGCTCTTGTACATATCTGAATCAAACAACTGATCATATAATTGGGCAAAAGTTTGATAAATCATTTTTATTAATCCCATCTATTTAAATTATTATTCTCTTAATATTAACCCAATTATTAAAGATATTAAAACTATTTCTTCTTTCGCATATCCCAACATGTCCAGCCCATTAATAAAATAATCAAAATAATGATCGCATAAGCGAAAACTACTGCATCTCTTTTTGGCATCATATTAAAGGAAACAAAAGTAGCTGGTAAATTACACAAATTCAAGAAAATCAAAATAATTGAACTGGCCCATCCTAGAATTGACCAAATCTTTCTATTCTTAAACTGTCCCATCATTCTCCTATCATCTGTCATAATCAAAAGTGGCACAATTGAAAATGGTACTGCAACTGCTAGAAAAACTTGAGAATTTTCCAAAAGCATATTCAGGGCAAAATGTTGCTGAGAAATTGAATCTTTTGCTGTCATCAGTACACACATAATAACTGGAATCACAGATAATAATCTAGTAAATAATCGTCTTGCCCATAGTGGCATTTTTAAGTGAATAAAGCCTTCCATTACTACCTGTCCAGTGAGAGCTCCAGTAATTGTTGAATTTTGATCAGAAGCAAGAAGTGCAACTGCAAATAAGACTGATAAAATTCCTGTCTTAGCTACTGAGATCGAAATTGGATTGCTTAACATAGTCGTATTGCTTAGAGCATCATACAAACCAAAGAATGAACTATCTTTGACTGCACCACTTTTAAAAACAGCAGCTCCCATAATTAATAAAAGTACATTAACAAAAAAGGCAATAATTAAATATTTAAATCCCACGTAGTAAAACGGACTGCATTTTGAACATCTGTCAGATCATCATGGTTAATTTTTCTAGTTTGGCAAATAGATGAATGCAAATAAAAATTATGGGGCATCACAGTGGCACCAATTATTCCCAAACTTCCTGTTAAAAGTGATAATCCATTAACTACGGGATGCTGAGCTACTAATTCTGGAGATGGCAATGCAGACAAAAAAATATTTTTCCAGTTAGGATTAGCTAACATGACTTGATAAGTAAAAACCAGTAGTATCACCATAATCAAGCAGGATACCAGGGCTTCTATTTTTCTAAATCCAACTTTTGACAATAACAATAAGAGTAATACATCAAAGACAGTGATAAAAGTTGCAATAACTAGGGGAATCTTAAATAAAAGATTTAAAGCAATTGCCGCTCCAATAACTTCCGCTACATCAGTTGCCATAATTGCTAGTTCAATTATAATCCAAAGGATAAAACTTAATCTTTTACTAGTACGTGCACGAATGGCTTGTGCTAGATCCATTTGAGTAACGATTCCTAGTTTTGCGGCCATATATTGTAAAAGCATAGCCATTAAACTAGAAATTAAAATAGTAGAAATCAAAAGGTAATTAAAACTCTGACCACAATTAATTGAGGCTGCCCAGTTTCCTGGATCCATGTACCCAACAGCAACTAAGGCACCAGGACCAGTATATGCTAAAAGCATTCTAAAGAAATTACGAGTTCTCGGAACTGGAATAGTACTATTAATTTCCACTAAAGATTTACCATTTGCGTATGAAATAAAACTATGATCTTCCATCTTTACCCCTATCCATGAATTCCAAGGGTCATCCGGGCCACTCTAGACATCATACTTGGATTCCATTGCGGATACCAAACGAGTTTAATTTGGCACTCATCAACTTCATCAACACTTTTGGCAGCTTTAGTAATTTCGTGATCTAACCACTCACTTAGAGGACATCCCATAATCGTTAAAGTCATCGTAATCTGACATTTTGTCTCGCTTACTTCAATACCATAAATCAATCCCAAATCAACGATGTTAACCTGCAGTTCTGGATCAATTACTTTTTTTAAGGCTTGGTAAACTTCCTTTTCGGTATTAGATAATTTCTCTATTTCTAGCACTATCCAATTGCTCCTTCCATTTGGAAGCTAATCAAGCGATTAAGTTCGACTGCATATTCCATTGGTAATTGCTTAGTAAAGGGTTCAACAAAGCCCATAATAATCATTTCAGTTGCTTTTCTTTCTGGGATGCCACGACTTTCTAAATAATACAGCTGGTCTTCAGAAATTTTAGAAACTGTGGCTTCATGTTCCATTGCTACATTTGAATTTTCAATAGCATTAGTTGGGATCGTATCAGAAGAAGACATATCATCCATAATAATCGTGTCACATTCCACATGAGCCTTTGAGCCATCTGATTTTTTAGAAAACTTAACACTACCGCGATAATCTGTTGACCCACCACCCTTGGCAATTGACTTAGACACAATTGAGCTAGAAGTATTAGGAGCATTATGAAACATTCCAGCTCCAGAATCTTGGTGAATACCGTGGTGTGCAACTGCAATTGAAAGCATAGTACCGCGAGCACCTTCACCATTTAAATAGACACTTGGATATTTCATGGTAACTTTCGCACCTAAATTACCGTCTACCCATTCCATTGTTGCATGCTTTCCAGCAACTGCACGCTTTGTTTCTAGACTATAGACGTTATCAGACCAGTTTTGAATTGTAGTATAACGACAATATGCATTATCTAAGACATTTACTTCAACAACTGCCGCATGTAAAGAATCTGAAGAGTATTGCGGAGCAGTACATCCTTCAACATAATCAAGATGCGCGTCCTCATCAACAATGATCAAAGTTCTTTCAAATTGTCCTGAATTTTCTGCATTTAATCTAAAATATGCCTGAACTGGTGTTGGAACTTGTACTCCTTTTGGCACATAAATAAAAGTTCCTCCTGACCAAACAGCACAGTTTAAGGCAGAAAATTTATTTGACTCAATTGGAACTAACTTACCAAAGTATTTTTTGAATAAATCAGGATACTCCTGCAAAGCTGTATCCGTATCAGTGAAGATGATCCCTAGTTTATCAAATTGTTCTTTCATTTTATGATAAACCATTTCCGATTCATATTGGGCAGCCGAACCCGCTAAGTATTTTCGCTCTGCTTGCGGTACACCAAGTCGCTCAAAAGTATCCTTAATATCTTGTGGTACATCCTTCCAATCACGATATTTCTTATCGGTCATTTTTTGATAATAAAGCATATTATCTAGATCAAGGCCTGAAAGATCGGGACCAAAATCTGTCATTGGCATTTTTTCATAAATATGAAAAGCTTTTAAACGATAATCTAACATCCATTTAGGTTCATGTTTTTCTGCTGAAATTTGTCGAACTACTTCTTCTGTTAAGCCACGACCAGTTGAAAATTTCGGTTCTACATTATCGTGAAAGCCGAACTGATAATCTTCGTCTTTAACTATATCCTCTGCTTTAGTCATTTTCTTCTTCCTTTTCTTTACCAAGTAATGCTCGATCTAATCCCCACCATGCTAAAGTAGCGCATTTGATTCGGGCAGGAAATTGCATAATATTTACTAATACTTGGGCGTCTCCTAATTGTTCTAATTTTAAAGTGTCGCTGTTCTTTCCGACTGCTAAGTTTGAAAATAGCTGTGAAAGCTCAATTGCCTCTTTGATACTTTTTCCTTTTACCAAGTCTGTCATCATACTAGCGGATGCTTTACTGATTGTGCATCCTTCGCCATTAAAAGCAATTTTTTTAATTTTATTATTTTCAATCAAAATTGTGAGATGAATTTTATCACCGCAACTTGGATTATAAACAGTAGTTTCATGACTAAAGTCAGTTAGTTGGCCATAATTTCGCGGCATTTGAGCATGATCTAAAATTACAGCTTTATATAAACTTCTTAATTTATCTAAACTCACTGAAAAACTCCTTTGCTTCATGGAGAGAACTTACTAATTTATCAATATCATCTTTAGTATTATAAATAGATAAACTAGCTCGAACAGTTGACTCAGTATCAAGGCTAGCCATTAGCGGCTGAGCACAATGATGACCAGCACGAACTTCAATTCCGTTTAAATCTAGTGCAGTCGCTAAGTCATGGGGATGAATATTCTTTAAATTAAAAGATATTACTCCAATGCGACCATTACTTTTTTGTGGACCATAGATTGTTAATCCTGAAACATTTTTAAGCTTTTCTAAGGCATAACTTGTCAATTCCTGTTCATGTTTTTGAATAAGCTCAAAGTCTAGAGACTGCAGATAATCAATTGCTGCTCCAAGTCCAATGGCACCAGCAATATTTGGTGTACCAGCTTCAAATTTATATGGTACTTCTGCCCATGTGGCTCCTTCTCTAGTTACATTAGCAATCATTTCACCACCCAAACGATAAGGTGGCATTTTATCTAAGAGATCTTTTTTCCCATATAAAACACCAATTCCTGTCGGAGCAAACATTTTATGGCCAGAAAAAGCATAAAAATCTACATTTAATTCAGCTACATCAATTGGAAAATGTCCAACTGCTTGTGCACCATCAACTACAACAATTGCTCCTTTTTCATGAGCTAGATCAGTAAGCTCCTTAATTGGATTAATTGTGCCCAAAACATTGCTTACATGCGTCAAGGCAACAATTTTAGTTTTTGAGCTGATCTTACTTTTTAAATTTTCAATATCAAGTAAGCCATCTGAATTTATTTCAATAAAGTTTAACTTAGCCTGTTTTCTTTTAGCAAGTTGCTGCCAAGGCAAAAGATTACTATGGTGTTCCATAATTGAGACTAGGATCTCATCCCCTGCCTGAATATTTTGTTCACCGAAGCTAGCTGCAACTAAATTTAAACTATCAGTACATCCAGAAGTAAAAATAACTTCTTGAGCATTATTTGCGCCAATAAAATTAGCCACCTTTTGACGGCTTGATTCATATTGATTAGTAGCTCTTAAGCCTAATGCATGGACTCCGCGATGGACATTTGCACGTTCTTTTTCATTAAAATCTCTAACTTTTTCTTCAACAAACTTCGGTATTTGGCTAGTTGCAGCATTATCTAGATAAACAAGAGTTTCATCATTAATCTTTTGATTAAAAATTGGAAAATCCTGCTTTATTTTTTCAGTGTTTAATTTGGCCATCGATCAGTTTTCTCTCTAGAATATCAATCATTTTTCTGCGAACATCTTTATTTGGAATTGCATCTAAAACTGCACCTAAAAAGCCACGTATAACTAATCTTTGTGCCTGATCGTAAGGAATTCCGCGACTCATTAAATAGTTCATTTGGACTTTATCAACTGGACCAACACTAGCAGCATGAGCTGCAATAACGTCATTTTCATCAATTAAAAGTAATGGATTAGCATCCCCATGAGCTTCATCCGACATCATTAGGACTCTATTTTGTTGATCAGCTTTTGAGCCATGTGCACCATGCACAATTTGACCAATTCCATTGAAGATCAACCTGGAATTTTCTAGTAAGACCCCACGTTGATTAATTAATCCAGTTGAGTGCGGACCACGATTAGTTACGCGATTATTAATTCCCACTTTTTGGTTAGCAGTTGTAACTGCAATTGCCTTAGAATCTGCAAAGCTTCCTTCCCCAACTAACTCAGAATCAAGATCTCCCAGTGTATTGCAATCGTTCATAAAAGCAATTGCCCATTCAACATGGGCATCTTTTTCAATTTTTGCTCGACGATTAAAGTAAAGGGTTGTGTCTTGGCTAAGTTCATCAAGTGAAGAGAATTCAATATGACTCCCTGGGCGTGCTACAAGTTCCACCATTAAACTTGCTGAACTAGCTTTTTTCTCTTTATCTTGAATTTCTTCTAAAAATTTTACTTTACTATTATTATCGGCAACGATTAAAAGGTGAGAAATATAGGTATCTTGAGTTGGGCTTAAAGAAATTGTAATCGGTTCGGTTAAGATAGTATCTTTAGGAATATAGAGGAAAAGTCCAGAATTTAAGTAGGCATAATGATATGCCGCTAATTTATCTTCATTATGTTTAATTACTGACCCGAAAGTTGACTGCACAAGTTCCGGATATTTTTTACTTGCTGTAAAAATATCGGTTAAGATAATGCCTTTCTTTTCTAAAAGTTTCTGCTCCTCTTTTAAAGAAAAGTCCGCTTGATTAGACCAAGAAAAATCTTTCTTTTTAATCAAAGGCCAATCTTGATACGAGAATCGCTGCATTTTAGGATAATCCAGTTCTTCTAGTCTTTCAAAGGATTTAATTCTTAAATCAGTTAACCATGAGGATTCATTATTTTTATGAGAAAAATTAAGCAAATTTTCTTTAGTTAGCATAAAACTCTCCTAGTTCTCATCAACTAATTTAATATCTAAACCAAGTTCATCCCGTAAACCTGCATATCCCTCTTGTTCAAGCTTCTTAGCTAAATCAGGACCTCCATCTTTTACAACTCGTCCATCCATCATGACATGTACAACATCTGGAACGATGTAATCAAGCAAACGTTGATAGTGCGTTATCATTAAAGCACCAAAACTATCTCCTCGCATTGCATTAACTCCACGCGATACTACTCGTAATGCATCAATATCAAGGCCAGAATCAATTTCATCTAAAATTCCAAAACTTGGTTTAATCATTAGCATCTGTAAAATTTCATTACGTTTCTTTTCTCCGCCTGAAAATCCTTCATTAAGATATCGTTCAGTCATGGCCTCATTCATATCTAACAAATCAAGATTCTTATCCAATTCATTCAAGAAAGTCATCACTGATATTGGATCATCTTTTGGTCGACAAGCATTAATTGCAGCACGTAAAAATTCTGCATTAGTTACACCAGGTACCTCTGCTGGATATTGCATTGCTAGAAATAGCCCCTTACGAGCTCGCTCATCTACGGGCATTTCAACAATGCTTTCATTATTTAACAGAATATCTCCTTGAGTAACATGGTAGCGGGGATTTCCCATAATTGTTTCAGATAAAGTAGATTTCCCGGTTCCATTAGGCCCCATAATTGCGTGAATCTCGCCAGTTTTCAAACTTAAATTCACACCTTTAAGGATCTTTTTTTTACTCTTCTTATCCTTATCCTCAACTTCAACATGTAAATCTTTAATTTCTAACGTAGCCATGTAAATCCTCACCTTTTATCATTCTATATTTAGTGTTATCAGCTCTAGCTAACATACAACATATAGATAATATTAATCCTATTAAAGCTATAATTTTAGTCTTGACTTTTGATTAGAAGTTCTTAGCCCTATTCTAATAACAAGTAAATTTTATTGGCTGCATAATTTTCCCTGTTCATGAATCTAGTTATTTTAGTGCTAAGATACAAATGAGATGATTTTATTCCCACGATGCCTTATCTTCTTGTTTAAAGAGTCGGTGGAGGCCTAAAATGATGAAAGATTTCAACATAATTGCCCCACTTGTTGTCATTGTAATTTGTCTTCTTAAAAACTACACCATCTGTGCTTTGCACTTAGGGACAGTAGTAGGCTTATTAATGCAAAGTCGTTTTACTTCGTTTTGCCAAATACAATATAAAAAAGAGGTTGATTTTAAATGGCTGTATAATTTTTCCTGTTGATGAATATCTATGATATTCTATCGACAGGATTTTTTTACGTAAAAAAAGAGGCCATAGTCCTCTCTTACTTAAAATCCTTCTTCGACCAATTCAATTAAGTGTATGGAGATTCAAACTATGTCCTCTTTAAATGATTATATTAAATTTACTCTTGATGTTGAAGATAAAAACATTATTTTTTCTGATTATTCAAATGAAAATATTAACGGTAAGATTTACAAAATATATTTAGCTGAGCTGATCCAGCCTACTTGTCCTTATTGTCGTTCTACTAATCTTAAGCATAACGGTCATTACGTTTCTAACGTTCGTTTCATTACTGCTGATGCTAGTAAGCCCGTTACTATCAGATTAAGAAAACAACGTGTTCTCTGCAATGACTGTTTAAAAAGATCTATGGCTCAATCTAATCTGGTTAATAAAGGCTCCTATATCTCTAACACTTCTAAGCGAAAAATACTTTCTGCTCTTACTGAAGATCGTTCAATGACCAGCATTGCTAGAGAACATAATGTATCTGTCAACACGGTTCAAAGAGTATTAGAAGCCTGCTCTTCTAAGTTCTATGATGACTTTGATCATCTCCCTGAACACTTAGCCTTTGATGAATTCAAAGGTGTAGGCAAAAAGCTTCACTTTATTTGTCTAGATGGTGATACTCACAAAGTTGTTCAAATTCTTAGAACTCGTTTCAAACCTGATATTCTACGCTATTTTTACAAGTTCACTCCTAAAGCTCGTGCAATGGTTAAAACAGTAACTATGGATCTTAATTGTTATTATGCTTTAATAAAAGAAGACGTGAATATAAGCTTTTAAAGTCTCCTTGAGAGCTTTACCTCATGAAGTATGACAAGCTTAATAAGACTATTCCCTACTACGATTGGCACTTTAAAGACTACCTCAATCTAAGTATAAGAAAAAAGGTAGATAAAAACATCGTCATGTTTCTATCTACCTTTATACTTTAGGGTGTTTGACAAACGGCCAATTTTATTTATTTTCAAAAAAAGCTCTGCTGAAAATCAGCAGAGCTAAATATTTAATCTTCTTCTAAAACGGAAGCTACTTTTTTAGTTTTAACAAAATGAACAACTAATCCAACTACTAACCCAACTGAGGCTGGTACGAGCCATGACAGTCCCATATTAGCTAATGGCAAATGATTTCTAAGAGAAGCAACAGCTAAACCAAATGAGCTTTGACTTACAACGCTTGGAAAAGCAACTACCATGTCACCTAAAGCAGGAACAACTGTAAAGAGGATTACAAAGAAGTAAACAACTCCATCTGTTTTAAATAATGGTGAAAAAACAGATAATAAGATTAATACCATTGATAATGGGTATAAGAACATCAGCATTGGAGTTGACCAAGCGATGATTGTGTCTAATCCAAAGTTAGCTGCTAAGAATGATGCTAAACAACTAAGTGCCAACCAAGCATGGTAGCTGACTTGTGGGAAGTGCTTATGAAAGTCTTGCGCAAAAGCTGCAACTAATCCAACAGCAGTAGTTAAACAAGTAATAGTTAATAAGAAAGCAAGTAAGGCTTGACCAAATACACCACCATAAACATTAACAATTTGGTTAAATGCAACACCACCGTTATCTGAAACTTTAAAACGACCTAAGGACATTGCACCCATTAAGATTAACAATAAATAGATAAAGCCGATAGCCAGAACTGCTAACAAACCAGATTTAGCAACTACTTTAGAAACGCTCTTAGCATCTTTTTGTCCCATACCACGAACAGCAGTAACAACTGTAATACCAAAGGCTAAACCTGCTAAAGCATCCATTGTGTTATAGCCTTCTAAGAATCCGTTAACTAATGCTCCATGCTTGTAAGCACTGGTGACAGCTGCAGTTTGTGGATTACCCAAAGGACGAGCAAAGGCAACAACGAATACTAAAAATAATAGCGATAAAAATAGTGGGTTTAATACTTTACCAACGTTAGACAAGATGTTGTTTTGGTGGTAAGAAAATGCAAAGGCTGCTAAAAAGAATAAAGCAGAAAAGACTAATAAAGCTGGTCCTTGCATATTCTTAGAAAGAAATGGTGCCATTCCAACCGTAAATGAAACAGTGGCTGTTCTTGGGGTACCAAATAAAGGTCCAATTGTAGCATGGATTAACACCATAAATACAACTGCAAATCCTGCGCCTAAAGGCTTTCCAATGTCATAAACCCCATCAGCGTGGGTAATTGCAACTGCTAACACTGATAATAAAGGCAGTAATACACCAGTGATTAAAAATCCAACAGCAGCTGTTCCCCAATTGGCTCCGGCAAGTTGGCCCAAATGTAATGGGAAAATTAGGTTACCAGCTCCAAAGAATAAACCAAATAGCAAGGAAGCAACTACTAGGTAATCCTTCCATGTTAATTTACGCGATGTATATTCTGTCATCATATTCTTTCCCTCCAGAAAATAAATATCTGAATACAAAAAAAGTCCCTCAACCAAATTACTTTGATTGAGGGACGCTTCAGCGTGGTACCACCCTTTATTTATATTGCTATCACTAACAATACCTTTCACGTGCGGCCAATTACTTGGCGATACGTTGGCACTATAATGGGTGCTCCCACTTCTTCTTACTCAAGATTAAGAATTAGAACTCGAAAGTGATTTTCATTTAATCTTAGAATTTATCTCCTCACACCTAACGAGACTCGCTGTAAATTAAGACTAAACTACTCTTCTTTCTCTTTGTCTTCAGATTAATTAAATTTGTTAATAATTATTTTAATATAAGCATCATAAATGTCAACAATTTTTTTCTTGTTAAAAAATTAATTTTATTATCTAACTGTATTATCCCCTGATAAAGTACTCAAAATAAGACGGGATTTATCATTTTCGTTCCCTATTTGTGTAGCTGTACCGCGTTTTCCAAAAAGTGAATTATCTCCACTTAAAGTAGAGAGTTGATACTGCGCTACTTTAGTATTTTCAACCAAAGTATCACCAGAAGTAGTTGAAACCCTAAGTTCATCGCCTACTTCACTATTCTTCATCTTAAAATCTCCGCTTACTAACTTAGCTTTTCCCTGATTTACTACTACATCCGTACAATCAATATCCCCTGATGTAGTAGTTAATTTAGCATCTTCAACTTCTACCTTCTTCAAATCTAGGTCTCCACTTACTGCAAACCCCATTAAAGCTTCTAATTTTAAGTTTTCTAAACTTGAATCTCCACTTATCGAGCTCGCATTTAACATGTGTAATTTATGATCTTCTGGAATAGTAATTACTAACTCTGCTCTGTCTTTATCTGTAACTATGTTTATTTCAATAATCCCTTTTTTCCAAAACTTACCTGGTTTACACTCTACTCTAGGTTCTTTAATTTCAAGCAAGTTTTCATTAAGGACTAGACTTGGCTTCTTATCGACTGGTCCCCGATAGTGAACTTCAAAATGATCTCCTGCTTTAATTTTTAGGTCTAGATCAATTAAATCAAGTTTCAAATTAGTAAAACTATCATTACTTAAGATCTCATTAACATATTCCTTCTTCGTTTTCTCACTTGTATTGAAAAGCATTTTAGCCACCTCGCTTTATTATTCATTCATTATTCTTATTTGGTTTTAATTTTACTATCATACAAATATTTTTCAATAACTTCTTACTAAGTGGCTAAAATTGATAACTAAGATGCAAAAAAGACAACCTAAACATAAAATTTAAGTTGTCTTTTAAGATTCTACTTATCATTAACAATGATCAACGACTTAATTGCATCACGATTACTCATTGCCTCATACGCATCTTGAATATGATCTAAATCAAAACTCTTGGTAAATACCTTACCTGGATTAATTTTGCCATCAAGAACTGCTTGTAATAAAACTTCTTTATCAGGTTTAGTTACAGAAGCAATACCACCACGCAAACCTACATTCTTCCAGAATAATTGGTTTGACTTAGGTTCTGCATGTGGTACACCCACTCTACCAATCACAGCAACAAGACGAGCAATTTGATCAGCTTGTTCAATAGCACTTTCTGCACAACACATTCTAACACTGCATCAGCTCCAGCATTTTCCTTAGTTAAGGCCAGCACATCCTTAACAGCTTCTTTGTCTCGACTAGAAACAATATCAGTTGCACCAAATTCTCTACCTAATTGTGCACGATCATCATGGTGAGATAAAAGAATAATTTTTTCAGCACCCAATAACTTGGCACCAATTACACCGGCAAGACCAACAGCACCATCCCCAATTACGGCTACAGTGTAGCCAGGTTTTACTTCAGCATTTAAAGCTGCATGATAACCAGATGCCATTACATCTGATAAAGTTTGAAGGGATGCCAATTGAGCATCCCTTCAGGCTTTCCAGGAATTTTAACTAAACCTGAATTTGCTGGTTGATACTTCATGTATTCTGCTTGATATCCACCATTTGTTCCAGTCTTTTGATTTAAGCAGTTGCCTTCAAATCCATTAATACATGCTACACAGTGGCCACAACCATGATTAAATGGAACAATGACAAAGTCATTTGGTTTAATATCTGTTACATCATCACTAACTTCTTCAACCACACCAATTGCTTCATGGCCAATCAATGAACCAGATTCACGGTTGGCAATACCTCTAAACCACCATAAATCTGAACCACAAATACTCTCACGAATCACCCTAATAATAGCTTGATTTTCTCCATCAATCTTTGGCTTCTCTACTTCTTTTACTTAAACTTTACCAGGTTCTACAAAAATTGCTGCTTTCATATTCTATATCCTTTCGTTTCATTAACTTACACAGATAGTCTAAATTAAAAAAGTACTACATACAATTGCTAAAAAAACATGCTACTATTCATTTCACGTATGACACACTCGCAAGCAAAAAATCGGATCTATACGATCCGATTCTAAGTTCTTAATTATTCTTATCTTCTTTGCTGGCCTTATTTTCTTTATGATCTACTTGATCCTTCTTTTCACTATCTTTCTTATCTTTTCTGTCTCCATCAGTCTTAGTCCTTAAGATTTTTTGACTTTTAGCATCAATCTTAACTTCAGTTTCTTTATTGCCATCTTTTAATTCAACTTCCCAAACTGGTTGCTTGTCGTCCATTTCTAAAGACCACTTAACTGCCTTACCAGATGCCTTAGTTTGGGCAAGTTTTGTAGCTTCACTACGACTTATTAAGCCATTTAGATCTAAGGCCTCTTCTTTATCATCTGCATCTAAGTTTTCTGACTTAGCTTTTAAAATTTCACCACTACTTGCATCAATTTTAACTTTATATTCTTTTTCTGAATCAAAGCCCTCTACTTCATAAATATATTTATTTCTCTTATTCTTTAGTTCAATCCCCTTAATTGATTTTGAGCCATACTTTTCATTAAATTTATTAATTGCATCACTTTGAGAAAGATTGATTGAGTTAGAAGTTTGTGTTTGTTTCGTAGCTTGTCCACCAGTAGAGGCTTGAGCTTGATTAATTAAAGTAAGACTAGTTCCACCTAAGGCTAAACCTAAAACAGCTGCGCCTAATGATAATCTCTTAATGTTTGTTCTCATAATAGAATCCTCACTTTTTCTTCAAATTTATTTTTATTGCTTAACTTTATATATTTAGTTTACGAAAAAACGAGGATGAAAAAACTAAGAGCAAATATAAATTAAATGAAGATTTTTTCATTTTAATCATTAGAGTGGTAATTTTATTTCAAAAATCGTCCCTTTAGGAGTATTAGCAGAAACACTAATTTTTCCATGATACTTGGTAACAATATCTTTTACAATAGCTAAGCCAATTCCAGTACCTTTAACCTGACTAGAGTGAGCTTGATCTTCTCGATAAAAACGATCAAAAATCTTATCATAATTTTCTTCTCTAATACCAATTCCCTGATCCTTAACTCTTAAAGTTAAGTACCCATTATCTTTCTGTAATTCTATCTTTATTTTGGTATTGTTTTGAGAATACTTAGCTGCATTATCTAACAAGTTATGGATAATTAAGCGGAAATCTTTCACTTCAATTGGGTAGAAAACTTTTGTTGGACTTGAAATATAGACGCTGCAAGTATTATATTCTTGTTCAAGAATTTCACTCTCTTTTTGAACTATTGGCACTAGATCAATGGGACCAATTGATTGGTGTTGTTTCTTAGCTCGTCCTAATTCCAAAAGTTCATTAACCAGTATTTCCATCCTACTTGATTCAGAGTCAATATATTGGAGCGACTTTGCGATAATTTCGGGATGTTCTTTACCGCGTCTTTTAATCAAATTAATGTGGCCGCGGATTGCAGCAAGCGGAGTCTTCAATTCATGAGATGCATCAGTAACAAATTGCTGTTCACGCTGAATTGCCTTATCTTGATACTCTAGCAATTTATTAAAAGACTGTGCTAAGTGGTGAATTTCTGCTGGTTGTTTCGGCACGAATACTTTCTTTTTTGCCGTTGTTTGATGCTCAATGGCCTCAATATCTTGATCTATTTTCTCTATTGGCTGACTCCATTTTCTTGAAAAACGTTTAATTAAAGGAATCGAACAAATGATGGCAATTAAATTTAAAATAGTGATTGCAAGTAATAAATGGGTAATTAAGGTGAAAAGATCATCAACATTTAAAATTACAGAAATTTGATAGCCGTCTTCAGTTGCAGTCCGTAAATAATAAACGCTATTTTCCATAAAAACAACATTATTGTAATTCCTATGATTCTTTACTTTTTTAAATAATTCTTCCCCATCTTCCGAATAGACAGTCTTACCCTTAGGAGTTTTCAGTGAAATTGCATCATTACTTTGTCTAGCAAGATAAGCATTGAGAAATAATTTCCATTCATTTTTATTCTTATGCTCATCATGATCGCTGATATTATCACTAACTGTATCAATAACTTCTTCTGCTTGCTCATGAGCATTGTTATAAATGAATGCTGTTGAAATACCAGCAAATGCTAGATTAACTAGGAAGAGAATAATAATGAATAAAGTCAGAAACAACTGTGTTAATTGTTGGGAGGTTGTCCTTATTTTTTTATTCATTATTGTCCACCTTTCTTAAGCAATAGCCATATCCACGAACTGTTTTAATCAAATTACGATATTTTCCCAACTTATTTCGCAGTGCTCTTATATAGACATCAACTGTGTTAGTTTGACCGACAAAATCATATCCCCACACGATATCTAATAATTCATCTCGGCTTTTAACTTTTTCAGGATCATTCATTAATTCACATAGCAATGCATATTCTTTTGGAGTTAAATATATTTCCTCACCCTTGCACCAAAATTTATGAGAAACCAAGTCAATTTTTAAAACACTAAATTCTAAGGTAGAACTGACAACCTGTCTCTTTTCTCGTTCTAATCTTCTAAGAATCACTCTGATTCGGGCAAAAAGTTCTTCTATTTCAAAAGGCTTGGTCATATAGTCATCTAAGCCTTGATCTAAAGCATTACTAATATCAGAAGCTTGGTTACGGGCAGTTAACATAATGATAGGAATGTCACTAACTTTTCTAATTCTTCTTAAGACAGTGATGCCATCATAAACAGGTAACATCCAATCTAAAAGGATTAAAGTTGGTTTTTCTTTTTCAAAAAGTTCAAGACCTTCTTTACCATCTTTAGCCCAGACTACCTCATATCCTTCTAATTCAAGCTCTGGTTGAATAAAACTAGCTAGGCTCTCCTCGTCTTCAATTAAAAGAATTTTTGTTTTTTCCATATCTTACCGCCCTGCTTTCCAACTCACCTTTAGAATTGCTTTAAAATAGTAAATTCAATATTAATTTGATTCTTTTTATTTTAAATGTCTATTAAAATAGCTCCAAGTAAACTGCTTGGAGCTATTTTGTAATAAATTTTTATTCAAACTTAGTATCCCAATTTGGATCATTATTTGCTTCAAAACACATTGCAATTTGTTCTTCTGTGTTTCTATCAATAGATAAGTTTGGTAAGTTGTCTAGAGCAAAGTAGTCACAAGCATCTGTTTCATCATTAGGAGTAAATGTACCACATAATTCTTTACATAAAAAGAAAATCTTAGTAACGTTAGTCGCTAAAATTGGCTTATTATGATGATTACGATCTTGAACTGCAATAATTTTAACTGGTTCTACTTTTCTACCAGATTCTTCAAAAGCCTCTTTAACACAGTTATCTGCGACAGTTTGATCATAATCGTTCCAGCCGCCGGGCAATGACCATTCTTGAGACATTTTTTCACGAACTAATAAGATTTTATTATCTTTAAAAATTGCGGCTCGAGTCTCAATTTTTGGGGTTTGATATCCCTCATCCCCGAGAAACAAGGTTTTAAGTTTTTCTTCTGGAATTCCAGTCCTAGCAGCCATCATTTCACCAGCAATACGCCGAATTTCTTCATAGCGTTCACGATCAAAAACATCATGGCCATATCTTAATCCGGCTTGCGCTAGGCTCTGCAAATCCATTGCCCAATTTGCAATTTGATCATTTGTTTTCATTTTTCAATCACCTAAAATTTACTTAATGGCTAGAAATATATTCTTGTAATTCGCCAAGTTTATCAATCTTAAAGGTAAAAGCTAACATACCAAGCTTCTTTGCTGCATCGGTGTTTGCTTTTAAATCATCGATAAATATACTCTCTTCTGGATTTAAAATATAGCGAGCAATTAATCTTTCATATATTCTTCTATCTGGCTTCATTAATTTCTCTTGGGCAGAAAAAACATAGCCATCAAAATAATTACTCATCTCAGAATTTTTAACAAAATTAGCAAACTGCATTCCGGTATTGGATAAACCGTAAATCTTATAACATTGTTTACGTAATTCCTCTATATAATTAAAAACTGGCTCATAGAAATCAACATTTTCTGGCCAAGTTGCCATAATTTGCTTAACTTTACTTTTTAGTTTTTCTGGAACTTTACTAGTAAAAATTTCAGTGGCTTCTTCCTCTGTAATTTTTCCAGAGTCGATTTCGCCCCACTCTTTAGATTTAAAAATAGTTTTTCTAACTAAATCATGATCCTCGGGACTCAATTCATAATGATTTAAAATTTCATCTGGATTGTAGTTCATAATGACATTTCCAAAGTCAAAGATAATATTCTTAAGCATTAACTTCCCCTCTATCTTTAATAGTCTATAGTAAAAATATTGCTCTTTTTGCTAGAATCTTGCAAGAAAAAACGAGAGATTTGATAAACTCTCGTTTTAAGGATTAATTATTATCTTATCGACCGCGATGAAGAGTATTATTTTTAATTCTTATGGGAACTCGTTTAGGTTTAATACTTACTGAAAAGAATAAAGTTCCTAGTAACACTACAATTGCTAAAATATGATTCATAAGTAAAGTATCTCTCTTACTTTTTGTTAGCTATAATTATATACTAATTAAAAGTAAGTACAATACTAATTTTTTCATAAAAATTGTACTTTTCCCTATAATCTAGAACAATTAAATTTACATCTTGCCGCCAAATACTGGGAAGACGCCTGCTTTACCATAATCAACCGAGGTAAACTTCTTAAGTTTATCCATATCTTCATCACTGATTACAAAATCAATTTCAGCATTACTCTTCATATGTGCAGGATTTGCAGACTTAGGTAATACAACACAGTTAAGTTGCCAATCATAACGAATACATAATTGGGATACGGTTACACCATACTTATTAGCCATCTTTTTAATTTTTGGATCATTTAGAGGAGCACCGTGAGCAATTGGTGAGAAAGCTTCAACTACAATATCATTTCCTTGAATGTAATCAATTAAGTTCATCGGGGTTTCACCAATGTGAACTAAAATTTGATTAACAGCAGGTTTAGTAGAACTATTCTGCATTAAGTTATCTAAATCTTCTTTTTCAAAGCTGGGGACACCAATTGTACGTAACTTTCCTTCTTCGACTGCTTTAGGTGTTTGATCATCAGGAATCTCCCATATCCCAAGTGCCATCTTAGGAATTTTTAAACCGTTATTCATGGTTAAAGTTTCATCAAAAATAGACATAGAATCATCCCTTTCTTTGCTAATTTCATTTTAAAAAAATTTTTTAACTACCTAAGATTTAGAATGCATCAATTTCTATAACTTAAATGCATATCTTGCTTATTTTCATCTTAATCACCGTCTTTAAATGTTGTAAAATGCTAATATTAGTAAATTGTAAGGAAAGATAAAATGAAAAGAACACAATTTCAATGATTTTTCAAAGCAAGAAAAAGAAAAATTAAAGACTGTTCGCCAAGAACTTATTCAAGCACAAAAAGAAGAACCAGAAAGCTTACGTGAGCACCTCCAAGCTTTTAATGATGGGGTAATGGCAATCATTATTACAATTATTGTATTAGAGATCCAGCCAGCTATTAATGAAGTTCACTATGGACAATTTCTCGCAAATATTATTGTATTTTTAATTACATTCTTCATCGTGGCGGATTTTTGGTATGATCTGCATTTAGCTTTTTCCTACTATATATTTAAGCCCTCAAAAACAATTGCTGTATTAGACTTCTTTTTCTTAGCTGACCTTTCTCTTCTTCCGGTAATGACAAAATGGATTATGGCAGAAGGTTCAACATTTGCGGTAGCTAATTTTGGAGTAGTTTTTTTAATTGCTAAAATTTTAGAATATTTAATTCAATATTTTGGCGCTAAGAAGACGGCGAAATATTCCCAAATTATGAACATTATTATCAGTCGATCTTTTATTAGAAAGGTTGCTGTCACCTTATTTTTAAATATTGTTCTCATTGGTCTATCGTTTGTTCTTCCTAGACTTGCCATGATTCTTTATGTAGTTATACCAGTTATTTCATTTTTATTCCCTGTTAAGCGTAATAAAATCATGTAATAAAGGCAGAAGCACAATTAAATGCTTCTGTCTTTTTAACATTTCCAAACAAAAAAGGCGATATTCCACTTTAGGGAGTATCGCTCTTTTTCGTATCAACGATGTTGACTATTTATTCTTTTACTATTAACTTCCATACTATTTCGATTCAAAACGTAAATAAGAATATTCTTTCCAGTTTATTACTAGCCTTTATCGCCGGAGGTATTAGTGCAGTCTTTAAAGTTGAAAAAATCTCTCTTGGACTTGCAACTATGATTGATGAGATTGTAATTTACATTGACTACCTTCTCTTTTATATTTTTAACAATTGGATTGAGTTACAAATTATCCCATTTCTGGTTTTTACGGTACTCTATATCATCGGCTACTTAATCATTTGGCTCTGTATCTATCATCAAATAAAAATTCAAGTAAAGCAGTTAAACCATAAATTATAAAAAAAGCAGATCACTACCATAATTAAACGGTAATGATCTGCTTTTTTTATCCTTCAGCCTTTTGGATTTGATCATGCATATCAGCGATATCCAAATCTTTGTTCAAAAATTCCTGATTATCAATTGGCAAATGTTGCTCAATACTAGTAAATGGCTGTAAATAAACAGTTGCTTCTTTTATCTTGAAGTCTAATAAGTGTCCACCAATTGATTTGTTATCTGCTAAAAAATGTAAATGGTATCCAGTAGCAGCCATACCTTGGAACATCTTCGGTGCAAAGTAACCTATAACTGTACCAGAAACATCAGTAGATTCAAAAACGGCTTGTTCATTTGCTACTTGCAATAAGGTCTTGTAAGGTCTTGTCTGCTTTTTAACTACTCTTGTTTTAACAGTTGAAAAATTCCCCACAATTTTAACTGCAAAAAAGACATTTTTATAAGGATAGTCAGCTAAAATCTTATCTTTTAATTCTTTTTGAGTTAAATTTTCGACCTTAAAACTATCTTTTATCTCTTCAAAATGAACTGTCGCAAATGGGACCTTTTCTTCTGGTTTTAAGATTCTAATTTCACCATTGCTTTGAGCTAAATACGGTACATGATCAAGTAAAATCATTTCACCATCAAGGCCACTAGCTGTTCCAATGCCCCAGCCACCGTGCTTTAACAGATCTGCAACTGTCATTGTCCCTTCAAACAATCCTGGCACCAGCATCCCCAAGGTACCATGCTGATAAACCTTGCTTTCATATTTTGCCATAATTTTCCTACCTTCTATTAATATAGCTGATCCTCTAAAATTGTCTTTCCTAATTCTTGATTGAAACTATAATCAACCGGTATATCAACAACAGTTGGTCCATCTTCTTTAAAGGCTTTATCCAAAATCTTATCTAAATCAGCTGCCTTCTTAACACGGTAGCCCTTAGCACCAAAACTTTCTGCATATTTAACAAAGTCTACAGGGCCAAATTTAACAGCTGCTGAATCGCCATACTTCAATTCTTCTTGGAATTTAACCATGTCATAATTTCCATCATTCCAGATAATATGGACAATATTCAAACCTAGCCGAACAGCAGTCTCTAAATCTTGTGACGAGAACATGAATCCCCCATCCCCAGAGACCGAAACAATTTTTGTATTTGGTCTTACCAAAGCTGCTGCGATTGCCCAAGGAAGAGCAACTCCAAGTGTCTGCATTCCGTTACTAAAGAGCAAATGCCGTGGTTCATAACTTCTAAAGTGCCGTGCCATCCAGATGTAAAAACTACCAACATCCACTGTTACCGTCATGTCATCAGTAACTCGGTCTTGTAGAGCCTGAATAATACTCAAGGGATGACTCTTCACTTGATCCTTAGTAACAGCAGGTGGAGTATCACGTTTTTGCAGGGTTTTACGTAATGAATCAAGATACTCTTTAGATTCATTCGGCATTGAATAGCCCTTCATATATGGTAAAAGAAAGTCTAAAGTTTGAGAAATATCTCCAACCAATTCTCTCTCAGGCTGATAATTTTTATCAATTTCTGCCCGCATAGAATCAATTACAACGATATTTGCGCTTCTATCAGAATTCCAGTTTCGAGGTTCATATTCGATTGGATCATAACCAATTGCAATAACCAGATCACTCTTTTTAAGCAATTGATCCCCTGGTTGGTTTCTAAACAAACCTACACGACCGAAGAAATCATCCTCTAATTCACGTGGGATAATTCCAGCACCTTGAAAAGTTTCAACTACAGGTAGATGAGTTTCCGCAATTAAACGTCTGATAGCTCTGGTAGTTTCTGGATCAGATGCCCGCATTCCTAACAAAAGTACAGGAAGCTTTGCGGCTTTAATACGCTGTGAAAGCAAAGTTGATTCAATTGGACTAGCTGGGCCTAGCTTCGGGGGCTCAAGTGGCGCAATCACGCTCGTTTTTACTTCTGCATCAGTTACGTCCTGCGGAACAGAAACAAAGCTTGCCCCTTGCTTAGATGCCTCTGCTTCTTGATATGCGTTAGCAATCACCTCAGAAATATTCTCAGGTTCTTGAACTTCGGCACTATATTTAGTAATCGGAGCAAATAAAGCTGCATTTTTCATACTTTGGTGAGTTAAACGCAAAAGATCAGTTCTTTGCACTTGGCCAGAAATAGCTAGTACGGGATCACCTTCTGCTGTAGCAGTTACTAAGCCAGTTGCTAAATTTGATGCACCCGGACCTGAGGTAGTAAGAACAACACCTGGTTTTCCTGTAATCCTTCCTACTCCAGCCGCCATGAAGGCCGCATTTTGTTCGTGCCGCGTTAAAACAAATTTAGGCGTACGTGGATCTTTAGAATGTTCAAGTAATTCAAATACTCGATCAATTTTGGCACCTGGAATTCCAAAGACGAATTTAACATCATGATTAATTAAGCTATCAACAATTGCATTTGCACCGTAATATTTTTCTTCTGCCACAGCAATCTTCCTTCTTCCAATATAGGTTGTATATCTACTTACAAATTAAAAGTATACTTACAAGCTACCATACTTTCAAGTAAATATAATTATAGAAAACTTTAAATCAAATACTTCTAATATAGATATATCACAAATCCATTCTATAATAGAACTTGAATAAAAATAAATTTAAGCGAGGAATAGACATGGTTAGGATCTTAAATAATCAAACTAGTAATGAAGAGTTCTTAGAATTTGCGACTAATGAGGTCCACAATGTTGATGTTGCTACAACACATCATGGTGCACCTTCTGCTCAAGTCTGTGATCTAGTTTTGAATAAAAATGGTAAGCTCTACATTGTTACCTCTAGTCAAAATCCTTTCTTTCAAGATTTGATCCATCAACCTAAGGTGATTATCAATGGATACAAAGGGGATGGCACGATGGATTCATGCGGCTTTTCAATTCGGGGAACAATTAAAAATGTCAAACATGAATATATTGACGAGATTTTTGAAAAAAATGATTATTTAAATGAAATATATGCAGATGATATTGAAGGGGCAAAAGAAGATCTGCGGGTTTTAGAAATTACACCAAAAGAAGCAGCCTACTTAGATCACCGTACTCACCCTATTTTTACAAGAAAATTTGAATTTTAATTAATCATTTTTTTCGCATAACTAAATAAAAATGGATAGGTTTCTTTTACCCTATCCATTTTTTAATATGGTTTAGTTAGCTAATTTAATTCTTTTATCGGCAACTTGTTCAATAAAATACTGGTCATGGTCAATTAAAAGCATTGCTGGTTTTATTGCTTGTATAAACACATCACTTATTCCACACAAACTTAATGAGAGCTTTATCAAATTGCGAATTATCATGGAGCTTTGAATGCTGTGCATTTTTGCGTTAATCTTCAAAACACGATAAGTATTATTATCCCCACTAACAAGATACTGCAATGAAAGGTATGACTTGTTATCAACCCTACCATCACTACTACTTAATTTCCCTATTGAAGATCGTGATATTACCTCTACTTATTTAGGTACAGAATCCATGTCAGTTAACTTACCTACCGAATGTAAGCTTAATGAAAATTCAGAATTATCATTTAGAATGCTAAAAGGAAAAACGATTTTAAGCCCTGCTAACATCGGTTTTTGGACCCAGATTTATCATGATGAAATTCCTGATAGCAAAATAATCTTCCAAAATGAGTCAACAGATTATAGCGAAATCTTACAGTATTCCGTCCTCCCCTTCTTTACTACTAATTTAATGGGGTAATAATCTTCCCAATAACCGTTCCGTTCGTCCCTTATCAGATGAGGTGGCTCATCAAAAGTTCTATGCGTGCTACTTAAAGCAAAACCAAACTCGTCTTATACCTTTAATTGAAAAATTGCAGGATCAATGGAGTAAATATGATCAAATGTAAAAAAGCCGATTGCTTGGTAGAGAAGCAATCGGCTTTTTATCATTAATCTAAAAGAATAACTTACTCATAATAATCATGAAGATCATCAAGCAAGTAGAACTAATTGCAGCAGCCCCAAATACGGTACCACCACGTTTGAAGATAACACTGAAGTTAACTGAAATACCTAAAGCAGCCATTGCCATCCCCAAAAAGACATATGCTGCTTGAACTAAGCCATCTAAAACTACTGGTGAGAATGGTAAGAAAGTACCTAAAATACTGGTTAAAATAAATCCTCCTAAGAACCAAGGAATTGGTAATTTCTTAGGTGCTTGTGTATGATCTTGCGCACTTTCTTTTACCAGTCTTCTTTGGTACCAGTATCCAATTACTAAAGCAACTGGTGCTAACAGTAAAACACGTGATAATTTCATAATTAACGCACTATCTAAACTTGCTTCACCAAAAGCACTACCAGCTGCAATAGCATGGGCAATTTCATGAAGAGATCCACCAGCAACAATACCAAATTGTGAATCTGTTAACCCAAGCATTGGTTTAATCACAATTTCTAAGAGTGTAAATACTGTTCCCATCACACAAACTACGGCAACAGCAAGTACCTCGTTTTCTCTTTTACGTTCTTCATCTCTACTCTCAATTTGAGGGGAAACGCCCATTACAGCAGCTGCTCCACAAATTCCGCAGCCACAAGCTGATAACACTGCTAGTTCATCTTCTGCCCCAAATTTTTTACTAAGCCAGTAAGTCAAAACAATCGTTCCACTTACCCCTAGCATTGCAACTAAAATTGTTTTAATACCAGCATCAGCTAGCTTAGTAAGATTAAGTCTAAAACCCAGTAAAATAATTCCTAATCTCAAAAACTTATTAGAAATAAAACCAATCCCTGGTGCTGCTTCTTCTCTTACCCCAACTGGTAACACCTGCAGCGAAATTCCTAATAAAAGGGCAATTACCAACGCACCAATCAAGTTGACATAAGGTAATTTTGCTAGAAAAATACCTGCCACGGAACAAATTAAAGTCATTGCAGCTGCAAGACAAAATGATCTACTCTTAACAATACTTATCAATAAAAATACCTCCAGTTTAATTACTTATTCCCACCTAGGAAAATTTACAGAATAAGCAATCATATAGTGTTTTAAAGTGATTCTTTCTCGAAAGCAAAATTATTATAGTACTATAATATCCAATTCAATAATTAAAGTAAAATAATATGCTCATAAAATCACAAATATTTTTATTGATATAAAAAGGATGAAAGCCTAAATTGTACTTTCATCCTTCAATTTTGTGATATTATTCATAAAATCTTTCAAATCAATTACAGTCTCAAATGTTAAGAAAAACAGTAAAGCCTTAATCCAAGATCGACTAAGTAAAAAGAAAAAGCAAATTGCTAATGCTATAAGCCCTATTCCCACAAACAAAGCTAAAGCAGTTAACTTTGCTCCAAATAAATTAACGACCTCCTTAAAACTGCTTGGCTCATTTTTAACTAATAAAGATAGGTCATGATATTGCTTACTAGTCCTTACTCGAAATGATAAAAAAGTAAATACGGTTCCAATAATAATTAAGCCGGCTCCAAGTAATTGAAATAAAAGGCTCATTGGAGGCTGTCTAAACATTAAAATGCCTCCAAGAATTAGCAAGATGTCCGCAAGCAAATTATAACGTAAACGTTTATTTTCTAATTTAATAAAAATTAATTCATTCGAATCCATACTTCATATCCTTTAATATTCTTCTTTCTACCAGTATACTGGTTAAACTAAAAATGACCAAGAGCAATTTTAACTCTTGGTCATCTAGGTCAATTAACGTCCTTTATGAACTGTGTCATTTTCAACTGGAATTGGCTGGGCTTTAAGCTCAACTGCACCATACAAAATACCGATTAAACCGGCTATTACTAATAATTGGGACATATTCAGGACTCCCTTCTTGGAATCTTCCCCCCAGTACCTATCTTACAGGCTTAAGTCTACTTTTCAAAATAAAAAGACTTGTGTTGCAGGTGTCAAAGAAAGCCAAATCCAATAAAAAGTCATCATAATTACTGCTAAATAAGACATCATAGTTAAAAAGTTCTCAAAGCAACCTCCAACTTTATAATGAATTGGTGATTTTCTCTTTTTCTTATAGAATGGCGCTAGCCACTCTACTCCTTGCTTACTAAAACTATCTTCAACTAGATGCAAAAAATAGCCAATTACTAGCCCAAACCAAAGCGCACTCCAATAATTCTGAGAAGTTAAGTTGTTGATATGAATAGGAATAAATTTATTCATTAAATAATATAGACCACCAGAAAAAACGGCCCAGCCAAGGAAAGAATGAGTAATCCCACGATGTTTAAGAAAAAGACTAAAATTGATCACTGACTTCTTGCTCGCAGAACTGTTATATTCATCAATATCAGGTAAAGAAGCGCCAATCGCAGTCGCAGCCAGAATAATAATGTTGTTAACTGGATCGATCAATAGACGATTAGTTAATAATAAGCTTAGTTCCACGATTGCAATACTGCAAATTCTATGTGACCTAGTTAGCACTTCTTTTCACCCTCTCCAGAACATATATTCTATTTTAACAAAATTCCCACCAGAATGGGAACTTGTATACGCCAAGGTATAAAAAAACTCTAGTTTTACACTAGAGTTTTTAAGTAATATTATTTTATAACTTTACATAATTATTTTACTTTTAATTGCTATCCTCTTTTAATATCTTGCTCAATTCTTCTACTCGCTGATCTTCTGGTTTAGCAATAAAAGCATATTCTTCAGTGAGTTGTTTTCCATCTCGCAACAAGAACAACTTTTGTACTTGGTCATCCTCAATATGGGTGGCTGTTTTTTCATTCATAATTAAGTAGCCAGATCCAGATTCAACCATTAAAATTGCTTCTCCTAAGGTTTCAACCGCAAGTAAATCACTATCAACTTGAAGAACATCTTTTAAATAGTGGTATTCACTCTTTTCTTCCTCTACTCCTGCTACCATAATGCAAGGCAAATTTTTTAAATCACTCACTTCAACAGTTTGTTGATATTTATTAAAATTACCCGCTTGCACCAGGGCCACTAAAGCAACCTCATCAACCGGATAAGTAGCTAGTTGCTGATAGATAGTATGCCTTGAATTAACTAAGACTGCATCTAACTCATTGTTTTGAATCTTAACTTCAATCTCATCATATGAAACAGGCTCTAAACTCACCTTTTCGTCTTTATGTAAAGTTTGCCATTTACCTGCTGCCTGTTCCAACTCATGTCTACCTAAATTTTTTAAATATCCAATCTTCATTTTTTCACCTGTATACAAAATAAGACTTTGATCTTTCAACCAAAGTCTTATTTATCTTAATTACTTAGCTTTATCATGAAACGCAATTGTAAAACCATTCTCCCAAACTTCACTTGGAGCAAGATGGTTCATGCCACGTTTATGTTCTAGTTTACCATCACTGTCTAAAGTATCTGCAATGCCCCACCATGGTTCAATACAGATATAGTTGCCAGTCTTAGGATATTGTGACCACAAACCCACAAATGGTGCATTTTCCATTTTGACATTAATGTGATAGTCACTCTTATCAGTTCTAATAGAAATCTTGTTAGGTTGCTTTAATTCAAAGACCCAGGCATCATCCTTAAATAATTCATCACTAATTTCAAACATTGAATCAGTTGCGAGCAAAGAACGATTTTCCCAGTCAAGGTATGGTGCCTTTAAAGGAATCTTCACATGGTCCATTGAAGGATCAAACTTAAAGTAGTAATCATTCTTATTCAACCCATTATCAGTTGGTAAATTAAAACCTGGGTGGCCACCAATACCAAAGATCATTTCTTTAGTATCAGTATTAGTTACTGTAAAGTGTTCTTCCAGCAAATTATTCATTAAACTGTAAGATACTCTCAATTCAAAATCAAATGGATACATTTTTTTAGTATCTTCATTAGAAGTTAGAAGAAAAACAATGTGCTTATCATCTTGTTCTTCAACAGTAAATTGTGCATCCCGAGCAAAACCATGTTGTCCCATATGGTAAGTTTTACCATCATAAGTATATTGATCATCCTTTAAACGTCCAACTACTGGGAACAAAACCGGAGCATGCCGTCCCCAAATTTCGGGATCTGCCTGCCACATGTATTCTCGACCACTATTTACATCTTTAACACTTTGAATTTCAGCACCCTTATCAGAAAGTGTTACTGTTAAAAAATTATTCTTTAATTGATAATCCATAATTTAACTTCTCTTTATCTACTAAAATTACAAAATAAATTTTGTTAAGTCTTTATTAATAATTATATCACTCAATTTTTGATCAACATACTTCTGAGTAATAGTGATTTCACCCATATTCATGTCTGGGCCTTCGTAAAGAACATCTTCAAGTAATTTTTCTAAAATAGTTGCTAAACGACGTGCACCAATATTGTCAGTTCCCTGATTTACTTCAAAAGCTATTTGAGCAATTCGATCAATTGCTTCTTGAGTAAAGACTAATTTAATACCATCAGCCTTAAGAAGTGCAATATATTGCTTCAAAAGTGAGTTTTGTGGATCCTTTAAGATCTTAACAAAGTCTTCTTGAGTCAAGGCATTTAATTCAACACGAATTGGGAAACGTCCTTGCAATTCTGGAATTAAATCGCTTGGCTTACTTTCGGCAAAAGCACCCGCTGCAATGAAGAGGATGTGGTCAGTAGATACAGGACCATACTTAGTTGAAACAGTTGAACCTTCAACAATTGGTAAGATATCTCTTTGTACACCTTCACGAGAAACTTCACCAGAGGTCTTCTTGTTACCAGCAGTGATCTTGTCAATTTCGTCGATAAAGATAATACCATTTTGTTGAGTACGCTCAATTGCACGTTGGTAGAGAGAATCGTAGTTAATTAACTTCTTTGATTCTTCTTGAATTAAAACTTCACGTGCATCTGATACTTTTAATGTACGCTTAACAGTCTTCTTAGGAATTAAGTCGCCCATCAAACTTGACATGTCAATTCCCATTTGGCCCATCATATCGCCCATTGGGTTTACTTTTGGAGCTTGTTCTACTTCGATGGTAACTTCACGATTCTCAAGTAATCCCTTATTAAGTTGATCAGCTACGCTAAGACGTTCATTACGAATATCATCAGTTACTTCTTCATTATCTTGAGGTTGATTCATGTTGAAGTTACCGGAAAGCATTTGCATCATTTGTTGCATGGAATTTTCACGGTTTTCACGCTTAATTCCGGGCACAATTAACTTCACTAGACGATTATTAGCTTTCTTAGTAGCTTGCATTTTAACATGTTCAAATTGATCTTTTTCTTCCATTCGAACTGCTTCTTCAACTAAGTCACGAACCATTGATTCAACATCACGTCCAACGTAACCAACCTCAGTAAACTTAGTTGCTTCAACCTTTACAAAAGGTGCATCGACAATTTTAGCAAGTCGACGTGCAATTTCGGTCTTACCTACACCAGTAGGACCTGCCATTAACATGTTTTTTGGCGTAATATCTTGTTGCATTTGTTTTGGTAGTTGCAATCTACGATAGCGATTATACAATGCAACAGCAACAGACTTTTTAGCTTCGTTTTGGCCAATAATATATTTATCAAGTAATTCTACAATTTGTTTTGGAGTTTTTTTTTCAGTCAAAATATTTCACCTAGATTTCATCAATAGTAATGTGGTCATCTGTAAACACATCAATTCCGGAAGCAATCTTAACAGCTTCTTTAGCAATTTCACTTGCGCTCATACCATTACTGTGGCGAGTCATGGCAATTGCAGCTGCTTGTGCAAAGTTACCACCAGAACCAATAGCTACCACGTCTTCATCTGGTTCAAGTACTTCACCATTACCAGAAATTAATAATAAGTCTTTATCATTAAAAGCAATTACCATAGCTTGTAATTTAGCTAAAGTTGGATCTTTACGCCAGCTTTGCGCCATTTCAACGGCAGCTCTACGTAAGTCACCAGAATAAGTTTCAAGCTTTCCTTCAAGCATATCTTGCAAGCTAACTGCATCTGCAACACCGCCAGCAAAGCCGATTACTACTTGATCATGATAAATTCTTCTAATCTTTTTAGCAGTTGCCTTAGCAATAACTTTTTCACCTAAGGTAACTTGACCATCACCAGCGATGGCGGTTTTATTGTTATATCTAACAGAACAAATTGTTGTCATATTATTATGCCTCGTCTTTCTTATCTTTTCTTGGGAAAAATTTTTGATAATCTGCTTGTAAATGCTTCATTGTGACATGGGTATAGATTTGCGTCGTTGACAAAGATTCATGGCCTAAAAGCTCCTGCACACTCCTTAGGTCTGCTCCATTATTAAGCATTTCAGTTGCAAAAGAGTGTCTAAGCATATGGGGATGAACCTTTCCACCAACTCCAGCTTTAATAAAAACTTGCTGCATAATGTATTCAATTCCGCGGCCAGTTAACTTTTGTCCCCGGTTATTTAAAAATACATAGCCTAGATCTTCATTTTTACCTAGTAGAGCTAGTCGACTTTCATCACAATATTCTTTTAAAGCATTGGCCGCATCTTTTCCAAAGGGAACATAGCGGTCTTTATTACCCTTCCCATGAACTAAGATAATCTTTAAATCAAAATCAATCTGATCTAGCTTTAAAGATGCCATCTCACTTAAACGCATCCCAGTCGCATAAAAAAGTTCAAACATTGCGCGATTTCTTACTACCAACTTTTCATGACCAGCAAGACTATCAAAGACCTGCCGCATTTCTTTTTCATAGAAAAATTGTGGTAATTTCTTTTCGCCTAATCTTAAACTAATTGTCTGCATTGGATCATTATCTAGCACTTCTCGCTTAACGAGAAAGCGATAAAAAGATCTTAAACTAGACATTTTACGCGCTTGAGTAGTTCTTGACCTATTTTGAGTCGCTAAGTTTTGTAAGAAAATTTCAACATCGCGACTTTTGACTTGATCCCAGCCGCTAAAGCCTCCATTTTCTTTAAAAAACTCCTTAGCTTCATTTAGGTCATTTAAGTAAGAGTTTACAGTATTTTTACTATAATTACGTTCATAGTTCAAGTAATCTTGAAATTGTTTGATTAATTTATCATTTTCTTTAGACATTATTAATCAAGCTTCTTCTCTTCCTTAAAGGCTTCAAGATCTTTCAATGCTCGCTTTGAAATTTCTAAGTGTCGTTCTTGTTTGTTTCTTACCTTGTAATCTAATTTTGGCAAGAGTGCATAGGAAGCATTCATTGGTTGGAAATGCTTTGCGCTAGTGGTTGTGATGTAGTTGGCCATAGAACCCAAGGCAGTTGACTTAGGAAAGACTAGCGTTTCTTCTCCTAAAGCTTCTCTAGCCGCATTAATTCCGGCAACTAACCCAGAACCGGCACTTTCAACATAACCTTCTACCCCTGTCATTTGTCCCGCAAAGAAGAGACCAGTTTGCTTTCTGGCTTCATAATTTGCATTCAAAACTTCAGGACTAGCAATATAGGTGTTGCGATGCATTTTACCATAGCGAACAAATTTTGCATTTTCAAGACCTGGAATCATTGAAAAGACTCTCTTTTGCTCACCATATTTTAGATGAGTTTGGAAGCCAACGATGTTATACATTGTGCTAGCTGCATTATCTTGACGCAATTGCACAACTGCATAAGGAGTTTTTCCAGTCTTAGGATCTTCTAAACCAACTGGCTTGAGTGGACCAAAGAGCATTGTCTTTTCTCCTCTTTTGGCCATTACTTCAATTGGCATACATCCTTCAAAAACATTCTTATCTTCAAAGCCATGTAAGGTAGCTGTCTCGGCCCCAACTAAATTTTTGTAGAAATTATAAAACTCTTCTTTAGTCATTGGACAATTCAAATATGCAGCTTCACCCTTGTCATAACGTGATTTTTTATACACAATATCACGATTAATGGAACTAGCTGCCACAATTGGAGCAGCCGCATCAAAGAAATGAAGTGAGTCAGTACCACAAAACTCCTTAATTTGTTCTGCGAGTGTATCTGAGGTTAATGGACCAGTCGCAATGATCGTGATACCATCTTTTGGAATCTCAGTGATTTCTTCCTCATGAACATGAACATTTGGCAAGTCCTTCAAAGTTTTAGTTACAACTGCACTAAACTTATCTCTATCAACAGCTAGAGCTCCACCAGCAGGTACTGCAGTTTCATCCGCTGCTTTCATAATTAAGGAATCCAGCTGCCGCATTTCTTCTTTTAATAAACCAACAGCATTTGACAGTTGGTTAGATCTCATTGAGTTAGTACATACTAATTCTGCAAAGTTTGCAGTTTCATGAGCAGGCGTATTTTTCTTAGGTCGCATTTCATATAAATCTACTTCAATGCCACGCTTAGCTAATTGCCATGCAGCTTCACTCCCTGCAAGACCTCCGCCGATTACGGTTACATTCTTTACCATGCAATCTTTCCTTTCTGCTCGACTCTTTCAAGTCTATATAAAAATGATATCATTAAACCGCTTTCGTTTTAATGATATCATTGATTTTTATTATAATTTAATTTTCTTCTGGTTCTTCACGGTAATCACCATTTGGACAAAGGATTACTAGTCCTTTCTTGTTCTTCTTTTGAACTAAGAAGTGACCATCGTTTGGACAATTACGACCAATTGGTTGATCCCATGAAACAAAGTCACAATCTGGGTAGCGTGAACAGCCGTAGAATTTACGGTTACGTTTTGATTTCTTTTCGATAACTTCGCCCTTACCACACTTAGGACAAGTTATGCCAATCTTCTTAACGATTGGTTTAGTATTACGACAATCTGGGAAGCGTGAGCAAGCATAGAACTTACCATAGCGTCCCATTTTGATAACCATTGGAGCTCCACAAATATCACAGTTAAAGCCTGCAGGTTCATCTTTAATTTGAACCTTTTCAATTTGTTGATCTGCTTTATCTAATTCTTTAGAAAATGGCTTGTAGTATTCATCAACTACTTTAATCCAGTTCTTCTTCCCTACTTCAACCCCATCTAGGTCATTTTCAAGTTGAGCTGTAAAGTCAACATTAACAATATCAGGGAAAAATTCTTCAATTAACTTATCTACGATTTCACCTAATTCTGTAGGTACAATTGATCTACCTTCAAGTTTTACATAGTAACGTTTCTGAATGGTATCAATTGTTGGTGCATAAGTTGATGGACGACCAACGCCGTTTTCTTCAAGAGCACGAACTAAACTAGCTTCTGTATAACGTGCAGGTGGTTGAGTAAAGTGTTGACGATCATCAGTCTTCTTAAGCTTAACCTTATCGCCTTCATTTAACTCAGGAAGTTCATTACTCTTTTCTTTTTGGTTATCGTATACCTTCGTAAATCCAGCAAATTTAAGTTTTGAGCCAGTTGTTCTGAAGGTTACATCATTTTGCTCAATATCAGCTCTAACTGTATCGTAAACAGCTGAAGTCATTTGACTAGCAATAAATCTTGACCAAATTAAAGTATATAGTCGATATTCTTCGGTTGTTAAATACTCTTTTACAGAAGCTGGAGTTCTAAAAGCTGAAGTAGGACGAATTGCTTCATGGGCATCTTGAGCATCTGCATCATTTTTAAAATGTTGTGGCTTAACTGCTGCGTAATTTTCACCATATTCTTCATGAATAAATTTTGAAGCTTCGTGCTTTGCAACATTGGCAATACGCTTTGAGTCAGTACGCATGTAAGTGATCAAACCGACAGATCCCTTACCAAGGTTCACACCTTCATAAAGAGATTGAGCAATTCTCATTGTTCGACGAGTTCTGTAGCCTAAGCGCTTGTTTGCTTCTTGTTGCATAGTTGAAGTGGTAAAAGGAGCAGCCGGTTGACGTCTTCTTTCCTTTTTAACTACTTTTGTAACTTCAAAGTTTTTCCGCTTATCAATTCGCTTTAAAACATCTTGAACTGCTTCGTTATTTGGCAACTCTTGCTTTTTGCCCTTAATGCCATAAAAAGCACCTTTGAACTTTTCTGTGCCTTTTTCGAAATCAGCATCAATAGTCCAGTACTCTTCTGGCTTAAAGTTCTTGATTTCATTTTCACGATCAATTACTAACTTCAAGGCAACGGATTGAACACGTCCAGCTGACAAGCCTTTCTTTACCTTTTGCCACAAGATCGGACTAATTGAATAACCAACCAAACGATCTAGGACACGACGAGCTTGTTGAGCATCAACAATATCCATATCAATAGTTCTTGGATTCTTAAAGGCATTCTTAACAGCATCTTTAGTAATTTCGTTAAAAGCAACGCGGTTATGTTCTTTTGGATCTAAATTTAATGCATGAGCGACATGCCAAGCAATCGCTTCTCCTTCTCGATCCGGGTCGGAAGCAAGATAAACATATTTTGCTTTTTTAGCTTCGCTCTTTAATTCTTTAATCGTATCGCCTTTTCCACGAATGGAGATATATTTTGGTTCATAGTCATGTTCTACATCAACTCCCATTTGAGACTTGGGTAAATCACGAATATGGCCTTTTGAAGCGATAACATGATAATTTCTTCCTAAATATTTTTCAATTGTCTTAGCCTTATGAGGAGACTCAACAATAACTAAATTCTTTTTATTTTTTCGTTTAGTAGGCATAGAATGCCCCTTCCTTGCACAATTTCTACCAAATTCTAAAATACCAAAAATTTTACTCTTGTCAACTAAAGCAAATTTTTAAAATCAGCATTAACCAATGGATAAGCACCAGCGGCAATTAGCTCATTAGGGCCTTCTGACAAAGGACTTGAGACTGGTCCCGGAACTGCAAAAATATTGCGATTTTCTTCTAAAGCAATATTTGCAGTAATTAAGGAGCCCGATCTTTTTCTAGCTTCAGTCACAATAATATTTTTGCTTAAGCCCGCAAGTATTCTATTGCGCTCAGGAAATCTATAAGGTCTTGGAGGAGTATCCGGTAAATATTCACTGATCAATAGTCCCTTGGCCATAATTTCTTCCTGGAGCATTTTGTTTTCTTGCGGATAAAAATGGTTGAGTCCATTTCCAATTACGGCAATTGTCTTACCATTATTTTTTAATGTTTCTTGATGAGCAATTCCATCCACTCCGCGTGCTAAGCCACTAGCAATAACAAAATCTTGCTGTATCAGCTGTGGAATTAATTGTTTTAAGACAAAACGACTATAATTTGTCGGCTGTCTTGCGCCAACTATAACTGTAATCTCCTTTTTAAGCAAGGATAAATCCCCTCTAGTAAAAAGAAGTGTTGGTGCATTATACATTTCACGGAGTGCATTTGGATAGATTGTATCAAAAATAGTGATAACATCACACTGTAATTCAATTCTTTCAATCCAAGAATTGAACTTATCATTTTTCATTGCAGCTAAAACAAGATTTTGGATATTTGATTTTAATGATAAACTCTCTATTTTGTCAACTGTTACTTCTTCACCAGCAGTAAAATTTGCTGCAATTTTTCCTATAGTAGTAATGCCAAGACCTTGCTGTAATTTTAACCTTAAACAAAATTCTTTCAAATTCATATAAATAAAACCTCCACTATCATGTACGCAAAAGTGAAGGTTTATTTTTTAATTATTTTTCGTATTCACTAACTGGAGCAAAAGATCTCCGATGAATCGGGGTTGGACCGTATTTTTTAAGAGCCTCCATGTGCTCACGGGTTCCGTAGCCTGCATTATGTTTAAAATCATATTCTGGATAGAGCTCACCATAAGCATCCATTAAGTTATCCCGAAACACCTTAGCTACAATACTAGCGGCAGCAATTGAATTAGACTTAGCATCCCCATGAATTAATTTAACTTGGGGAATGTTTAAAGGTACATTCATCGCATCAACTAATAAGGCATCCGGCTTTACTTTTAGACCTTGAACAGCATGAGCCATTGCCACACGATCTGCTTCATAAATATTAATCTGATCAATTACATCATTATTAGCTAAGCCGACACTAACACTGACAGCTTTTTCTAGAATCTTTGGAAAAAGCGCCTGTCTCTTCTTAGGTGATAATTTTTTTGAGTCATTAACATCAATTAAATCAAAATCATGTGGCAAAATAACCGCAGCTGTAACTACAGGCCCAGCAAGGGGTCCACGCCCTACTTCATCAACCCCGGCAACAAGTTGATCCTTTTGCCAAAATTCTTTTTCATAAGAAAAACGGGATTGAAATTGAGCTAATGCCTTAGCATATTTAGCTTGTCTTTTTTCATAGCTAATTAAGAGCTTTTGGACACCCTTTCGTTCATCAGCTTTTAATTCTTCTAACTGCTCTTTACTTACTTCTCCTTGAAGTAAGTTTTTTATTTCAGTAATCGTCATCTAAGATCGAACGTAATCCTTCCCAATTTTCCCTTACGTAAGCGTTGAAGCATAAAGAGTGAAAACTTATCATAGTCATCTCGCATACCGTATTTATTGGTCATTGCTAACAATAAATCTGGATTAGACATACTGTCCATCTCTTCACTTGAAATTCGTGCAAATTTAACAAGATCATCGCGATAATTTTGCTTCAAAAATTCAATCACAAATAAGGCAACGTCATCGGGATGAAAAATATCCGCCTTAATTGCCCCGCAAGCTGCTAATTTGTAACCTACTTCTTGATCAGAAAACTTAGGCCACAAAATCCCTGGTGTATCTAAAATCTGAACATTAGTCTTTGTCTTTAACCAACTCTGTCCACGTGTTACACCAGGCTTATCACCAACAATTGCAGCATTTCTTCCAACCATACGATTAATAATAGTAGATTTACCACAGTTTGGAATTCCTGCAATAGCTACTCGAATCATTGGATTTGATGCACCTTTTGCAATTAATTTATCTGTCTTTTCCTTACCAGCCAACTTAATAATTTTAAATAGACTAGTCATATTTGTAGTATGCTGGGCATCCATCGAAATCACGAAGTTACCCTCATCTTGATAATAACGGGTCCATTTTTTAGTTTGAATTGGATCAGCCAAATCAGCCTTATTTAAAACAATAATATGCGGTTTCTTCGTTGTTAATTGTCCAATCATTGGGTTACGAGAAGAAACTGGTAAACGCGCATCTAAAACTTCAATTAAGACATCAATCAGGTCTAGATTATCTTCTAACTGATTTTTAGCCTTATTCATATGTCCTGGATACCATTGAATAGTTGCCATTTTAATCCTCCATATCCTTTAGATTTAAACTCATTGCCTTCTTTAAAGCAGAATTATCATCTTGCAGTTTTTGTGCAACTGCTAAATAAAGTTGAGCTTGTACTTGCCCATTTACTATACCATCTGCTGTCAAGCCATGGGCTTTTTGAAACTCAATAACCGCATTCTTAGTTTCATCATCAAAAACTCCTGTAACATACTTTGGCATATAACCTAAGGCAGTCAAGTATTGCTGCAGAGTTGCCACATCAACACCAGTCATTGATTTCTTCAAAATACTCATACTTTGGAATTGAGGTAGTTTAGCTAAAGAAGATTCAGGAACAGGATAGGTTGGCTTTAGCCCCTTTTGGTTGATCCAAGTTCCATTTGGAGTAAGCCACTTAGCAATTGTATATTTATATTCAGAATCTTGCGTCTGCCCTACTTCCTGCACTGTTCCCTTACCATAGCTTGTTTGACCGACAGAAACTGCCCGGTGATTTTGAACAAGAGCTGCGGTGAAGATTTCACTAGCACTAGCTGTATTTGCATTAATTAAAATAATTGGCTTTAGGTTTGTATGGTAGCCCCCAGAAAGCTTTTTATCAGAGCGAATAACTTCTTTTTGCTTGCGGTCCTGATATTGCATAATAATTTTATTATTTGGCAAGAAATATGATGCAGACTTCAAAGCAGCATCCATTGCGCCACCAGGATTATCCTGTAAGTCAATAATTAACTTAGGATATTTTTTAGTATTAATTGACTTTAAAGCACTCTTTAAATCTTTAGCGGTATTAACGTCAAATTGTGTAATTGTAATAATTGTTGCGTTACCTTCAGTTCGCTTAGTTAAGCTAGATTGGGAGATTTTAGCGCGCTTTAAGGTAACGTTGAAAGTAGAATTAGCACGTCTAAGTTTCAAGGTAACTTTTGTACCAATTTTTCCTCTAACTAAAGGAGCTACTTTACTAAACTGAGCTGCACTTACTTTTTTATTATTAACAGCAACAATCTCATCGCCAGGTTTAATAGTACTTTTTGAAGCTGGAGAGTCAGCAACAATAGAGTCCACAACAACTTTATTGTTGCGTACTGCCATCTGAATACCTACTCCGCCAAAGCTCGAACCCTCTAAAATATTATTAACTTGTTCTTGGTTTGCTCCACTTAATCCCTCAGAAAAAGGATCATTAAGACTATTAAGCATCCCGTTAACTGCCCCTTGGCGCAATGCTTGCGGTGAGACTTTTTTATAATATGAACCTTGTAATTGCTCATACACTTTTTCAACTTGATAAAAAGGTGACTTTAGTTCCTTAACTTCCATAATTCCAAAGGTCAAACCTGCACCAATTGCCGCACCAGCTATACCAGTTAACAAAAATTGAGCATATTTGGGAAGATGCTTCTTTTTATTATTTGAAATTTCTTTATTTTGATGAGAATTATTTGGTTCTACTTCTGCCATATTAGCCTCAGTTCATATTATCTAAATATAATTGATATGCCTTGTCAAAAACGCTCATGCTTGGTAAATAACCAGCATTTAATTCTAAATATTCTGACAATTTTTCATAGTCTTCTTCTTGTTTTGGAAAAGAACTGTCATGTTGAGCATTGTTAGCAAATTCAGCAATATCATCTAAAGAATCAGGATTTCTTTGAGTCATTAAAAAACGATAAAAGCTCTCACGATAAGCCATTAAAAGTCCTCCGTTGTGTAGAATACTGCATAAGCACCACTACCAGCATGAGTTGCAATAATTGGACTAGTAACACGAGTTAACACTTTAATATCAGGATTAATTTCTTTAATTTTATTAGTCCAAACTTCCATATCTTCAGGCGTATCAACATAAGAAATTGCTACTTCTTTGATATCTTGTTTATGTTCTTCAATATCTTTTAAAATACGTTTATCAAAGTTCTTAGAAAACTTCTTTCCGCGGCCTTTCTTAGCAACGTCTAAATTTCCACCTGGCATATGCAATTCAATTCTAATATTTAGTAAAGTAGCAATTTTACCAGCTAATGGGCCAAGACGTCCACCTTTAATCAAGTTATTTAGGTTAACTACCATCATCTGTAATTTTTGCTTCTTTTTAAGGTCTTCAACATGATTTACAATTTCTTCAAGACTCTTACCTGCTTGCGCATCCTTAGCAGCGGCCAGCACTTGATAAGCTTCTGCACGATCAGTTAGTTCAGAATCAATTAAAGTTACTTCTTTAGTCTTTCCAATTATGTCGGCAGCCTGTCTAGCAGCTTCAATTGTTCCGCTTAAAGAACGAGCAAGAAGAATTCCTACTACTTGGCTTCCATCGGCAGTTAATTCTTTAAATACTTTTTCAAAAATTCCAATTGATGGTTGACTTGTCTTTGGTAATTCTTCAGACGCATCCATCTTCTTTACAAATTCTTCTCGACTGATATCAATGCCATCTGTGTAAGTCTTACCATCGATAGTAATAGTTAATGGAACGACTGTAATATCGTATTTATCAATTTCTTCAGGAGTTAATTGAACTGAGGAATCAGTTACTACTTTAATCTTAGCCATTCTAAGTGCTATCCCCTATTCTTCTATAATTATCATTCTATGTTAGAATTTATTAAGTACAATCTCAAGTATATCAAAAATACAAAAATGAGTTAAAATTTATTAAATAGATTATAAAGTTATTATATAAGGCGGAATAAATGAATGTCTTTTAAACAATTGTGGCAAGAACCTAAAAATCGGTCTAAAACCTATAACATTTTGAACAATATTTTTAGTGCTATTACTCATGGAATTGGCTTTGGGCTAGCTGTTGCAGGATTGGTAGTTCTAATTGTGAAAGCTGCCCATACAGGAAGTGCCCTGAGGGTAACAGCCTTTACTCTTTATGGCTCTAGTTTGGTTATCCTTTATCTTTTTTCAACACTCTATCATAGTTTGATTTTTACTCGAGCTAGGCGAGTGTTTCAAATATTCGATCACTCTTCAATTTTTATTTTAATTACTGGAACCTACACTCCTTATACCTTAGTCGCAATTGGCGGGGTAAAGGGATGGGTAATGTTTGGTATTATTTTAGCCCTGGCCATTTTTGGTATTTTATTTTATATCTTTAATCAGGGAAAACATGTTGTTTTAGATACTATTCTTTACGTATTAATGGGCTGGATTGTAATTATTGCTTCCAGTACCCTTTACCCAGTTCTTGGGCCAACTGGATTTTGGCTTTTAGTCTGGGGCGGAATTGCCTATACTGTCGGTGCCATCTTATTTTCAATGCGCGGCGTCCCCTACATTCATGTGATTTGGCACATGTTTGTTTTATTAGGTTCAATTCTGATGTATTTTTCAATTCTATTTTATGTTTAAAAAAGAAGCAGACAGTGAAAACAATTATCATTGTCTGCTTTTTTAGTTAATGATTTAAAGAAATAAATTCAGTAATCGCTGCCTCGTTATTACTAATTACTCCCTCTAAAACGGCTTTTTTGATTTCTTCTAATAAAAGCCCAACTCTTGGTCCAGCTGGGATACCATTTTTTAATAAAAAGTGCCCATCTACTACTAGGTCACGATTATTCTTAATTGGTAATGCTTCGTAACTATCAACCAAGGCACTCCCATTGATTGGTTGGCCCAAAATATGAGCTAAATCGATTGTTGAAACAATTGTTTCTAAACCAGCTTTATACAGATCATAATTATTTGGAGCATGCGAACTAATTAAGTCAAAGAAAGCAACAATATCAGCTACTTGACGCTCCATTGCATTAGAATTCTTCCACATCCGCATAAAGTGAGGAATCTTGTCATTTGGTAATTTTAGTAAAATAATCATCAAAGCCCATAGATTAGCTTCATTAGTAGGGCTAAAATTAAGTTGAGGATAAAGAGCTAAATTCTCTTTTTTACCCCTAAAACCAGGTACTTCTTCTGATAAACCAGTATCTAAAAAGATTTGGAATGCCTTTTGGCTGCCAAGAGCAATACCCATTTTTACGAATTCATCTCTGATACGTTCAACAGAAATTTTACTTAGTAACTCATGATTGTCACTAATTGCCTGTTCTGTTTCTGGTTCAAGCGTAAATTGCAATTGACTCATGAATCGAACTGCACGCATCATTCTCAAGGCATCTTCATGAAAACGATTCTCAGCTTTTCCAACTGCACGAATCAAATGCTTTTCTAAGTCACCTAGTCCGTCAAAGTGATCAATAATATTACCATCTACGTCCATTGCTAGAGCATTAATAGTGAAATCACGCCGCTTTAAATCTTCTGATAGGTTTTGGACAAAAGTTACATGGTCGGGTCTACGGAAATCTTGGTAGCCAGATTCAGTTCTGAAAGTTGTAATCTCATAGCTTTCACCCTCATAAAGAACAGTGACGGTTCCGTGCTTAATTCCAGTATCAACTGTTTTCTTAAAAATTTGCTTAATTTCCATTGGATAGGCGCTAGTTGCAATATCGACATCATGAATGTGCCGATTTAAAAGCAAGTCTCGCACACTCCCGCCGACAAAATAGGCCTCATACCCCGCCTCATTAATCTCTTTTAAAACTGGAAGCGCGGCAGTAAAAACTTTAGGTAAATTATTAATCTTCATATATTCCCTATTCCCCTTAATTTTCACACGTCTTAATATAGAAAGAAGGAAGTAACATGACTAAATTATTTAATAAACAACTCTTTAAACAAATCTTCTTTATTACTCTAGGCTGCAGCATATATGCCTTTAGCTTAGATGCCATCAGCATCCCTAACAAACTTGCTGATGGCGGGATTAGTGGTATTGCCCTTTTACTTCGGTATTGGTTCCACATCAATCCAGGTTTATCTACGTTACTTCTAAATATCCCCCTAATTATAATCGGATATCGCTTTATGGGCAAACGGCTCCTTGCCTTGACAATCTGGGGTACACTTTGTCTATCCTTCTTCTTATCCTTTTGGCTTCATCTTCCTATTATAAACCAATTAAATTTAGACCATGATCTTTTTATTGCTGGTGTACTAGCAGGTTTGTTTTCTGGTGTTGGAATCGGTATTGTATTTAAATATGGCGGAACCACAGGTGGAACAGATATTATTGCGAGAATCTTAGACTTAAAATTAGGAATTCCGGTTGGAAAATCTTTACTCGCTCTTGATGCATTTGTATTAACGATTTCTCTTAGTTATCTTGATATTAAGCATATGATTTATACTTTGCTAGCTAGTTTTGTTTTAGCTAGAATTACTGATTCTATTCAAGCTGGTTCCTATGCTGCACGGGGATTGTTTATTATTTCTGATAAATATGAACAGATCGCTAAAATGATTGATGTTCAGCTAGATCGAGGATATACCTTCATAAATGCAGAGGGTGGATTTGATCGATCAGCTAAAAAAATCATTTACTGTGTAATTTCACCGCGTGAAATTAGTCAGGTTAAAGAATTAATCTTGCGTGAAGATCCTAATGCCTTTGTTTCAGTTATCGATGTTCATGAAGCACTAGGTCAAGGCTTTACTTACGAAAGAAAAAAGAGACATATTTTCTTTAGAAGATAGTAATTTAAGGAAGAAACTAGTTGTTGCTAGTTTCTTTTTTATCTTTAAAGGTAAAAAGTTTGGAGTTAACTCCAAATTTTTGTCTGTCAATTATAGCGCCTTATTTTACATCAATTAAAAAATGAATATTATAAATTAAGGATTTAATTTATAATATCGAGGAAAACAATGGGAAATAAAATTACTTGGGCAGCCTTCTACGAACTATCAGAAATTTATATTGCGCCTTTAAATCTAATTTGGTTTTTATTTGCCAGTGCAATTGCCTATCAAGACTTTCACTATCTAAACATTATCAATATTTTACTCTGCTTTTTAGATGTCTTTTTATTTGATCTAGCAGTTAATATTGCAGATGACTATTTTGATTATTTGCACGGCAAAGATCCGCATTTCTTAACTGTTACTAATACTATTGGTCGCATGAAACTTTCACTACCGGCAGTTAAAAAATTAATGGTCATTATGTATACTGTTTCAGCTATTCTAGGTCTAATTTTAGTATACCGAACTAACTATATTGTTTTAATACTAGGGATGATTGGCTATTTCTTCGGAATCTTTTACACGGCTGGTCCTAAGCCGCTTAATGCAACCAAATTTTGTGAATTAATTGTTAGTGGGATGATTTCAGTTTTTATTATTGAAGTCGGCATGTATATTGCGATTTGCGGACAATACACTTTTACCTGGAACACTTTCTTAACGACTCTACTTAAGTGTTTACCAATATTCTTCTTATTTTTTGCTACCCAACTAACTAATAATACCTGCGATTTACGTGAAGATCTTATTAATGGTAGAAAGACCTTTGCGAGTTATCTTGGAACTAAAAAATCTATTTATTTATTGAAAATCCTTACCATTCTAGGCTTTCTTACTCCGATTCTTTTAGCAGCTATAAACCAAATTAGCTGGTTTAATACCCTAGTTGTGCTAATAACCCCATTTTTATGGAAAAATTTACAGACCTTCTTCAATAATCCGGACAAACATAAAACCTATATGATTTTCATCAAAAACGAGTCACTGTACTTCACAATTTACATTGGCCTATTTTTCATTTTAGCCTTAATAAAAAGATAGCAAAAAACTACCGACTTTAAGTTAAAAATCGGTAGTTTTTATTTTTGCGCGCGTTTTTCGGTTGAAAAAACGGTCGATTAGCTAATCAACCGTTTTAATGGAATAAATTCATTTTTTACTTAATATTGGAGCTTAGTTAACATATAGTATCTATTTAATTCAACTGGTATTTTCAACTTAAGATTAAAAGAAACCACAGGTACCGTTTTCTCTTCCAATGATTTTTTATTGATGACTTTTTGATATTCTTGAACAAAACTATTCTCAATAGAACTACACTCACCAAGATAGATAAAGCTAACTCCATCATCATCAGATTTTTTTACAAATAAATGCAAATCAATATCTGGGTCTTTAAATTTAGCTATTTCATTACTATCTAATTTTCGATTAGTCTTTGAATAAATATTCATCAAACTGGGACTAATAAAGTGATCTGGATAATTAATCGAGTGACTTTTGCGCTTATCATATGTTACAAAAATTGGACAATTCTTTAAGTTATCATCAAAGCGATACCCACCAATATTTTGTCCTGAAACAATGTGTTTCCAATTTAATAATCGACATGCATCCGCACGACTATACCTCTCACCAACTGTAAAACTTTGATTTGAATTATATCTTTTTGATCGTAGTATTCCAGTTTTAAGGGCATCTACAAATAAATCTTTAAAGAAAGTATTATTTAAACTTTCTTTTAAAACAGAATCAAGTTGATAAAAATTATCTTCATTGCTAATAAGTGATCGTCCACCATATGATTCTTTATTAGGAAGTGCTTTTCCGTCGAAGAAGCTTAAAGACAAAATGCAATCTATAGATTCACTAGTTTTTTGATCAAAGTAACAATTATTTTTATTTAATATCTTACTATAATCTTCTTTACTTATTTTTTCTCTCTTTGATAATTCTTGTAAAAGCAATAGTTCATGTTGTCGTTTTCCATTAGCTAAGACAACAGTCAAAAATGTCAAGACTTTCTCTTGGTAAGTCTCTAATTTAGGTATCTCTTCTCCCATTTCAAGTAGAAACTTATAGTAATTCTTATATTTATCGGCAATTACTTGACAATCAATTGAATTAGCTTGCAGATCAGCCATCATAGGAATGCGACCAATTTTCTTTTTCTCATTCAAATACTCATTACGGAGCTTCCTTTTAACCGTTAAATTAGAATGATTAATCGATTCATATATTCTTTCTTTAGCAACATGAGTAAAATTAATAACCGATACACCATAAATAGGCTCTACCTCAAGATCGTCTTTTAAATTATCTCGATTATGTGATTTATCGCCTGATAAAGCCATTGGAATCATGTAGTTATTATCATATGCTCCAATAAAATCAATAACTGTTAAATAATCTTTACCCGGAAACTTACGTAGTCCACGACCTAATTGTTGTACAAAAACAATACTTGATTTAGTACTACGTAATAATACTATTTGATTAATACAAGGAATATCGATTCCCTCATTAAAAATATCAACTGTTACAATGTAATTAATCTTTCCTTTTTCTAGTTCTTCAACTACTTCGTCACGAGTTTCAACATCGTCTTTTCCTGATAGGGATTTTGCTTGTATCCCTTTTTGTCTGAGACTTTCAGCTAACTCCTCTGCTTCTTTATTTCTGCTACAAAAAATTAATCCATGAAGTATATCTCCGGAATAGCCGTAGTATTTCGTTTGTTCAATTATATAATCCACGCGCTCATCAGCCACTAGATCACTTAGAGAACTTGTATCACTGATAACATGATCTTCATAAACATAATCTTCAACCCCATAGTATTGAAAGGGAGCTAGCATTTTATTTTCTAAAGCATCTTGCAACCTGATTTCATATGCAATGTGATAATCAAATAGCTTAAATATATTAAAATCGTCTGTTCTCTCCGGAGTTGCAGTCATTCCTAAACAAAACTTAGGTTCAAAATAATTAAAAATTTTTAGATATTGACTTGCACCTAAGTGATGAGCCTCATCAAACATCACATAATCAAATTCATCCTTAGCAAATTGTTTCAAATTGATATCTTTTGATAAAGTTTGAGAAGTGGCAAAAACATATTTAGCTTTAATTCCACTTTGATCATTTCCACTGAATATCCCATATTCTTTTTTTGTTCCACCTATTACCTTATGAAAACTTTCTAATGCATCTTCTAAAATTTGCTCACGATGTACAACAAAAAGAAATCTTCTAGGTTTAAAATTTTTAACATCAAACGCACCTAAGTAAGTTTTTCCAGTACCAGTAGCAGAAATAATCAAAGCCTTATTAATGTCCTTTCGACGCAGATTTGCAATTTCTCCCAAGGCAGCCTTTTGCATTAAATTAGGCTCAATTATATTCTGATCTGCAATTTGATAATCATTTAGATGATCTAAGTTGTTTTTCTTTTTTATTTTTTTATATTCTAATTTATAAGCTTCATACCATTCTTTAGTTAAAGGAATTGCCTTATTCCATTCATTTTCAATTTGAAAAGTAAGTTCTTGAGTGATCTTTGCATTTGAAAGAGAATTAAGACGTAAATTCCACTCGTAATTACCAAAAATAGCACTAGAGGTTAAATTTGAACTTCCAATAATTGCAGAAGTATATTTATCATGGTCAAATAAGTATCCCTTAGCATGAAAAGGAAGAACCTCGTCATTATCATTTCGTTCATTAAATAACCGAATTTCAGCATTCTGAACCTCAAGTAAATCTCTAAAAATTGCCGGTTTATTAAAATATAAATAAGTTGAAGTTAGAATACGTCCCTTTATGCCACGCTTATAGAGATCATGTAATACTGTTTTTAATGATGCTAATCCTTGTTGGTTAATAAATGCAACAGCAAAAGTGAAAGACTTACAAGTAGCTAATTCCATTTTTAAAACACGATAAACATTAGTACCTTTTGATTGATTCAAAATCAAGCCAGCTGATAAATTACCAACCTCCAGATAGTCATCTTTATCAATAAAATTATTTTTTACTGTCTCTAGTAAGTCGCCTTTTATATTATCTTGCAAAATTTATATCCTCTAATTTTTGTTTTCCTAATTCTTCAACAATCTCTTCATCTGCTTTCGGCCAAGACAGATTAACTAGTTCTTCTTCACTTACCCACTTAATTGAACTATGAGCAACTAATTTAAAATCATGTGTCTGAAGTTTAGCATAAAAAACTGTTAACTGAACTACTCCAAAATCATACTCAAATTCTGTACTTCTTCCAACTTGTGGACCTACTTCAATATTTACATTTAGTTCTTCCTTAATTTCTCTTTGAAGAGCTTGCTTTGGTGTTTCATTAGTTTCAATTTTACCACCAGGAAACTCCCACATATCATGCAATATCCGGTTTGAAGCTCTTTTAGCTACTAAGATTTTGTCTTGTTTTTGATTAAGAATTGCAGCACCAACAACTTTAATTTGTTTTTTCATTGTTAATCAACTTTCATCTTTAAAATCACAAAATAAGTATACCAAAAATCTGCGCTTAATCTTGATGTTGGAGTCAGTATTCATAAGGATAGTTCTAACAAAGTGAAAGAAGTAGCTGAGAGGATTTATAGTATTATTTACCAAAAATCAAGATAAAAAATAAGCCACTTTTTCTTATTTGAAAAAGTAGCTTATTTGTAAATTTGTTTAGTTTTTAATTTTCATTACTAGGTAAAATTCTATAGAACAGTTCTTTACCTGCAAAATAAATGCCCCACTCACCTTCATCCAGAGAATGCGCATTAATCTCATCACACAAGTATATATAACCTTGATTCATGAAAATTGATCCACCATCCCACCAATAGTATTCAGGATCTTCAAGTCTATTTTCATATTTCGGCTTTTCTTCAAACCATAATTCTATTTTTCTATTCCAATATGGGTCAAAAACTACATGAATTTCATCATTTTTAGCTTCAATACTTTCAATATGCGCATCATGAAAGCTCAAGGCACTACTCATCATATCATCGATATCTTTTTGAGTTTTTATTTTTCTAATTTCTTGATAGTCATATTTTTTATCTATTTTGATACATTTTCCAAAATCTTGCGATGATATTTCTTCACAAATTTTTTCAGGATTATATTTATTTAAAAAATCCATTGAACCGAAATATGCATTTTTAGGAGTCCAGTTAGAGCTATCACTGTCAATAGTCACAACATGCATAGCTCCATCCCTAGAGTAGGTATCTATTTCTATCAGATTGGATTTAGAGTTATCTAGTGCTATGCAAAATTCATGCCATCCTCTTTCATTTTCTGGCCAATCTCCACTATGAACTGCCCGAGCAAAGATGGGTGATAAGTAGGGTTTACTCATATCTTTAGGTATAATCCAGGCATACATATTTATTCCTCAAAAGATCTTTAATTTATCCCATTCTTCTGGAGTTAAGATTTTATTACTATGCGATTGCACTATCCCTTTTTGCAACGACTTTCGATTCGCCAAAGTAGATAATAAGTATTGTGTTTCTTGAGAAACTTGTTGATTTAAAGATACAGTTTCATGATTTTTGGTATAGAATTTTTTATCTATTGGCATCATTTTATTCACTTTGAACCTTCTCTTTTACTAAATCTTACTTTAACTTCAAGATACTAGTTTTCATCTTTAAAAAAGTCATCTAGTTCATAAGTAGTAATTACTTTCTTAGTCACATAGAGTTCGTATTTAGCAATTAATTCTAGCAAGTGATCGCCATCGATTAAGGTAATTACTCTTGTTCCTGCACGAGATGCTTTAATTGCGTCTCTAGTAAAAGTTGAGGTAGTAATAAAAATCCCATATTCAGCTCTGAATTTATCCATTGCACCACGAAATTTATCAATTTCAGGCGATGAAACTGAATTGCTCGGATTCCATCTTTTAGCTTGAATCGCTACACGCGCAGTTCTAAAATCATCTGTCTTAATGTAACCATAGCCATCTACACCACCATCACCAGTAAGACTAGTTCCAATAGTCTCATCAATGTCGACATTCATTTTTGCTACTAAAGCACGACAAAAAAGTTCAAATTTTCCTGGACTTAGATTAAGTAGAGCATTCAGGAGAGGGCCTTTCCAATTTTCTTCAAGATCGTCTAACGCTTCTTCTTCTCTTATGTCAATGTTAGATGCTTTACTCTTTTTAGTTTGTTCAATTTTCTTCTGCAGTCTTTTTTATTGGATTTATTTAAAGAAAATAATATTTTTCAAAATCATTTATATGTTCTAAATATTTAGTTTTCTCTTCAAGCTTCTGATCCAATGATTTACTCCTACAATACTTTTTAATCATATGATGAACCATATCAACTTTTCTCTTATTAGAATAGCCACTTCTATCGTTTAGCCAGTCTAAAAAGCTAATATCGGTTGCCTGTACTGATGAATAAAATGAATCTTGTCCTAATAAATCTTGTAAATGAGTCTTCCAATATTGAATAAGATCTTGAACATAGCCATTCCAATTTTTATATCCTTGAGAAATAGATGTACCAGCTCCAAGAAAACAAACAAGGGTATTATCTTCTTTAGTCGAAGCTAGTGCGTTAATAAAATTATTATATTCTGCAGATGAATTTATTTTGGTTGAAACTAGTTTTTCAAATCCTTTATCCATAAATACTCCATTTCATTTTTATCTACTCGCTTCTTCTAATGCTTTTTGGAGTTCTGGGTCAACTGCATGAATGTATAGTCCATGAACTCCACGTGTCATTAATACATTAAATTCATTTTTTAAAAGAGTATCCGCATAACTTTTAGTAGAATCACGTTTCTGAGTAGCCTTACTATTAGAGCTCTCTAGTGGATCATGAATAATATGTCCATTTCGATATTTTACCGATGGTCCCAATTCTACACCAACATAGTTAAGATCAAAGCCCTGTACAGTATAAGTTGATCCAATCTCATCTATTGTGTAATCTTTTTCGGCCCATGACTGCTCACTATACTTTACAGACTTATGCGCTCTATGCTTACTTTCGTACTTGTCTCTTCTATTGATTTCATAATTCCATGGCATATGCCATTCTCCCTCAGACACTTCCCAGTATCTTTGATTATTAGGTGGCTGTGTTTTTCCGCCAGAATAGTCCCAATCAAACGTAGCAACCATTCTACTTATTCCATTTTTTTGATTGCTATTCTTTTCTTGGATAGCTTTTTGCATTTCAGATGGATCATTAAAAATCTTTATTTGATAATTGTCGTCTTGAGGTATTTTATTAATTACACCCTTATCTACTATATTCCGAATCCAATCTATTGTTGCCTGAGAGGCATCCATTCTCATCTGATTGCTCAAATAGATAATATTATTCTTTCCTACTTTTTCTTCTAATTTAGCAAAGTTTTTCTTTTCCCAAACTGAAGATGTGGATAAAACCTGTCCTGGGTCATATACTGCCATAATTACTTTAGCGCGTTTCATAATATCTTTTAACATATTATCACCGTATTTGGCGTAAGCTTGGTTTTTCTGCGTAAGTAATAAATGTGCTTCATCAATCAAGGCTATATCTATTTTATTTTCAGGATCAACTTGCTTTATAAAAGTAACAGGCTTTGCAACTTGTACTTGATCATCCCTATCAAAAAGTTTTTTTGATATTTCTTTATATACTTTAAGTTGTTCAGCTTGATTAACTATCATTGCAACAGATAATCTTTGAGAGTTGTCCTTAATTTTTTGCTCGTTAGCAGATATTTGATCCTCATGCACTAGATCGTAAAAAATATTACTCATCAAAACGGTTTTACCTGAGCCAGCATTACCTTCTACCAGAATAAGCTTACCTTCATCCATTTTTTTATTTTTCTGCTTAAAGAGTTCTTCATTTATTTTATCTATAATTTTTGCCTTCGCATTTAATTGTTCGTTGGTTAGTTTATTAAACGGGGATGCCTTAAAAATAGCTGATGATTCAATTATTTTACGAGTTGGAAATAAAATTTTGTTTTTCTTTCCTAATTGTTTCCAAATGAGATCAAATAAATTATCAAATTCATCAGAATCATAGTATCTATTTTGCTCATTATGACGTCTATTATTTAAACGATATACTGCCGGTACGCTGCTAAGATATTGCATCATTCTATTTTCAATATCAAGAGTCATAGATTTATTAAAGTGTTCGTGTCCAATTACAAACATACTTACATTTTTTGAATTTTTTAAATGAAAAAAATCATCTCTTTTAGCAGGATCTGAATCCAAGTGTTGTAATGTACGTCTTTGAATATCGTTTGTTTCACCAACATATACTGTATATTGTGAACTATCTTTCTTCATAGGATCGTTTATGACATATACAGTAGGAAATTCTGTCAATAATACTCGCTTTTTTTTATCTGAAGCATATTTTTGATTAATCTTATCATTTAACTGACTAGCCGTTTGAATATTATAGCTAGTTTCATATATGATTGGTGCTTTTAATTCTTTATTTGCCAAAATATTAAAGTCTCTCTTTTATTCATAATCTTTATTACATACTCTTCTTAAAAGATATCATAATTGTATCTACTGATATACAAAAATTCTAGTATTTTAGTTATTTTACATAATAAAAAATATGAACCAAATAAAAAAGCTGGCCAACAAGCCAGCTTTTTCTACTTAGCCTTAATAAAAAGATAGCAAAAAACTACCGACTTTAAGTTAAAAATCGGTAGTTTTTATTTTTACGTGCGATTAATTACTTTTCGCTCGTTTTCAATAACAATTATAAATTCTCCGCAATTTTATCTGCTTACCGTGAATTATACCTTACTACTGCTCAAAAAAGTCATCGTCAATGTCATATAATTCATAAGTTTGACTAACTTGTACTCCCACTTTATATTGGATCATCAAGTTAGTAAGCATTTCACCATCAACTAAAGCAATATTTAACTGCTTTGCTGCTTCTTTTACATCCTTAGTAAATGAAGAGGTAGTAATAAAGACTCCACGATCAGCTTGTTTTCGCCGTAATGCCCCGAAAAAGCTATTAATCTCTGGACTACCAACAACATTATTTTCTGCGTATCTTTTTACTTGAATATATACAGTACGTAATCCTAACGGATCTTGATTAATAATGCCATCAATACCACCATCATTAGATTTTTGCGTTACTACGGATTGTCCGTTTGTACCTTTGTAGCCCATCGCATTTAAAAGTTTTTCCATCATTTCTTCAAATTGATACGGATCAGTCTTTCGCAACTTTGCAATCAAGGTTTCTGAAAGATCACTATTTTGCTTTTCAAACCAATCTTTAATTTGTTTTTCGCTTAATTCAAAATAGTCGCCTAATTCAGATTCAACAATTTCCTTAGCTTCGGTATTATTCTGTTTAGCTTTATTTTTTTCATAACGTAAAGTATTTTTCTTATTCCAATATGCTCCGATTTTTTGATTTTGTAACTCATCCGGATAGTTAGTAAGATCAGCTGATCGACCACTATCTGTTAGTATCACATCTTGTCCTCTCTGCAAAGGTTCCACATAACCTACTATTTCAAGATTCTTCAAGCCAAAATTAAAGTCAAATAAAAATGGACTATAGGATCCATTCTTAGTCTTTTTACGAAAGTGAACCTTATCATAGTCCAAACCATCAATTTCACTCTCAGCAATTTCTTTTTTTATATCCTTACGGGATGCTGTACCACCTAAATTTCGTAAGGCCAATATAATAGCTTTTTGTACATCTCTTCGTTTATATTCCATAATCCTCATCCTAATGGCTTTTATCTAAAATATTACTAATTTAAGTATATCAAAAATGGTACTATGCATTTTCCTCTTCTTGTTTGGGAGCAACGTAAGTTGGAAAAAATGTCGCATATATTTGGTCCGATGTTAATTTATTATATAAAATTTCTTTAATTGATTCAGGAAGTGATCTCCTCCAGTTTTCAAAAGAATTCTTTTTTAAAATAGCTACCTCAGTAATTAATTTTCTGTTCAACTGAGGTAGATTTTTATTATTTAAAAACTCTTGAATACTATCTAATTCTGTTAATAATTTTTTTGCTTCAAATTTATTCATTAAAACCAACTTCTACTTAAAACTGACAATATCAATTATACGAAAGAAGTTGAATTTTGCATAAATTTTTTAAAAAAGCTGACTAACAAACAAGCTTTTCTACTATTCTTCACTATTCAATTCATCTAACATATCTTGCATATCAAGATCATCTGGTTGAATCTGCAGATACTTCTTAATCAATTCCTTAGTTGTTGGAATTTCACGCAATTCATAGAACAAGCTAATCATCTGTCTTAAGAAACTTGCATTATTTTGAAAAGCTGGATAGGCAAGCAAGAATTCACTCTTAGACTTATCATAATCTTCAAGTCTTTGATAAGAAACAGCCAAATTCCAGTGAGCTTGTGGCTCTAGTTCTTCATCGTCAAGATCCTTGAATAAGCTAATATTAGCCTCATCTTGATGCTGGTGAAGGTATAAGTTAGACAACTGCAAGCGCAAATCACTATTGTCAGGAGCAACCTCAAGTCCCTTTTTAAGCAAGCGTTCTGCTTCATCTAATTGGTTCAAGTTAGCGGCAGCTTTGGCACCCAAACTATACAGAACCTCATCTAATTCATTATAAGACAAACCTGTTTGCGCAGTTCTGAGTACTTCCTCATTATTATCTTCTGCGGCATAAGCTTGGGCAAGAAGTGGATAAGCATTTACATAATCAGGTTGAGTTTCAATTACTTGGTCTAGGTACTTAATTGCAGCCTTATTATCGTTAGCCGAAAGCATAATTAAGCCAGCTTCATAAAGAGCATCAATACTTAAAATATCATTTTCATGACTCTTAATTTCATTTGCTGCTTCTTCATACTCACCCAATTTAGCAAGACAAGCTGCAATTCTTTGACTTAAAACTACTTCACCAAAAGTCTTATTATTTTTAGCTAATTCACGGTATAAGTCTAAGGCTTCGCTGTAGTCACCGCTAAGGTAGTCTAATTCAGCCAAGCCAAAGTTAATGGCATCTTCATCAGGAGCTAATTTATGTGCTTCTAAGAGCTTTTGATGGGCTGTTTCAATTAGCCCATTACTTTGATAGTAATCAGCTAAATCAAGTAAACTTTCAAGGTAAGCATCACTATTTGGCTTTACATCATAAAGTAGCTGCAAGCCATCGTCTTCATCCCCATCATTTAACAAAATTTCAGCTAAATAGACCTTAAACAAGTCCTCTTTAGGAAATTGTCCAATCAAAAAACGGTAAACTTCTTTAGAAAGATCAGTAAAACCAAGATCAGTTAAGTTTTCAGCTAAAGAAGCAAGGATTTCTGGGTCATCATTATCCAAAGCCTTTTTCAAGAGAATTCGATTATCAGAAAAATCATGATTTTGAATTGCATCTAATAGTTGTTCAGAATAAGTCATTTTTTCACTCTTTTCATTTGTGCTCTCACAATAATTGTACACAAAAAACGTGCCAAGCTATACAACTTAGCACGTTTTTATTTTGCTAGTAACTGAACAATTACTTAACAGCATCCTTAAGAGCTTTACCTGGCTTAAATGCAGGAACCTTAGAAGCTGGGATTTCGATTTCAGCCCCAGTTTGTGGGTTACGACCCTTACGAGCTGCACGGTGACGTACTTCAAAAGTACCGAAACCGATCAATTGAACTTTTTCACCCTTAGCAAGATCTTCTTGAATAGAGTTAAAGATTGCATCAACTGCAGCAGCAACTTCTTTCTTGGTTAAGTCAGTTTTAGCAGCAACTTCAGAAACTAATTCTGCCTTGTTTGCCATTCCACTTCACCTCCCAAAATGAACTAATAATATTTTTAAACAAAAACCTTTGAAAATAAGAAAAATGAGTTATTCATTTATTCCCTGCAATAAAATTAGCACACTAAGACGCTTAGTTGCAAGCTTTTTCGTAGATATATCCCTATTTTTTTTGAAATTTAAGGCTTATTTACGTTTTCTAGCTAAGATTTTAATTGGCGTTCCCACAAAATCAAAGTTTTGTCTTAATTGATTAATTAAAAATCTCTGGTATGAGAAGTGAAGCAACTCTGGATCATTTACAAAGACAACAAATGTTGGCGGAGTTACAGCAACCTGGGTCATGTAGTAGATTCTTAATCTCTTTCCATTAACAAGTGGAGTTGGTGTAATTCTAGTTGCTTCAAGAAGTAAATCATTCAAGACACTAGACTGAATTCGACGAGTTTGATTTTCATGAACTTCTTTAACAAGCTTCAAGATATCTGGAACTCTTTGACCAGTCTTGGCAGACACAAAAATAATTGGAGCATAGTCTAAGTATTGGAACTCTCTTCGGATTGTATCTTCAAAGTCCTTCATACTTCTACTATCTTTTTTAGGTAGATCCCACTTATTTACAACAATAATTACACCGCGGCCTGCGTCATGAGCGTATCCAGCTACGTGCTTATCTTGTTCACGAATACCCGTGCTTGCATCTAAGACTAAAAGTGTAATATCACTTTCTTCAATAGCACTGATCGCTCTTAAGACAGAATACTTCTCGGTCTTCTCATAAACCTTGCCACGCCGTCTGATGCCGGCTGTATCAACGATAGTATACTTTTGCCCATCATTGGTAAAAGTCGTGTCAATGGCGTCTCTAGTCGTTCCTTCGATATTAGAAACAATTACACGTTGTTCACCTAAAATAGCATTTACAAGTGAAGATTTACCGACATTTGGGCGTCCAATCACACTAAAGCGAATTGAACCATCTTCATGTTGGTTAGCCTTGTCTCCAAATTCACCAACGATAGCATCTAGTAAATCTCCCATTCCAGTTCCATGACTACCAGAAACTGGGATGGGGTCGCCTAATCCTAAGCTGTAAAAGTCATAAATATCTGTTCTTTGCTCAGGATTATCAGCCTTATTAATGGCTAAAATAACTGGTTTCTTAGTTCGATAAAGCATTTTAGCAATTGTTTCATCCATGTTAGTCATATGTTGAGTAACATCCCCTAACATCACAATTACATCTGCTTCATCAATGGCAATTTCAGCTTGTGCCTTAATTTGTTCTTCAATTTCACCAGAGTCTAGAGTAATACCACCAGTATCAATTAGGATAAATTCATGACCCATCCATTCAGCACGGGCATAAATTCTATCTCTAGTAACTCCAGCCTTATCTTCAACAATAGCTACACGAGAATTAATAATTCTGTTAAAAATAGTTGACTTACCAACATTTGGACGTCCAACTAATGCAACTACGGGTAATGACATATTATTTCTACCCCTTTCTATCTAATGAAATAAAAAAAGCTGACCGGAGTCAGCTTTTTTTAGACTAATGACGATTAATCTTTATCTTTAAGTTGATCACCAATAATGTCACCTAAAGCAAAACCGTTGTCATTGTCATTCATGTACTTATCAGCTACAGAATCTTGACGACGACGTGGACGTGAGTTGTTTTCACTCTTAGCAGCATTAGGATCAGCTTGCTTGATTGACAATGAGATTCTTCTGTCACTTGGGTCAACACCTAAAACTTTAACTTTAACAGTTTGACCAACCTTTAAAACATCACTTGGCTTATCAACGTGCTTGTTAGCAATTTCTGAAACGTGTACTAAGCCTTGAATTCCATCAGCTACTTCGATGAATGCACCGAATGAAGTTAAAGTCTTAACTTCACCTTCAATGATGTCACCTTCATGTAAGCCTTCAGTAGCTTCTTCAAATGGGGATGGTAAAGTTTGCTTAATTGACAGGGAGATTCTGTGTCTATCGTCATCAATACCGATAACTTTAACCTTAACATCTTGACCAGCCTTCAATACATCGCTTGGCTTATCAATATGCTTGTAAGAAATTTCTGAAATGTGAACTAAACCGTCCACACCACCAACGTCAACAAAGGCACCAAAACCAGTTAAACGTGATACTTTACCTTCAACAGTGTCACCTACAACTAATTGTGAAGCAACGTTTTCGAAAGCTTCTTCACGTTCTTGTTCGATTAAGTCTTTTCTTGAAAGAATTAATCTGTTCTTGTTAGGATCAATTTCAGTGATCTTCAAGTTTATCTTCTTGCCAATGTAAGGCTTCAAGTCAGAAACGTAACGGTTAGAAATTAATGAAGCTGGTAAGAATCCACGTGTACCAACATCAACTAATAAACCACCGCGAACAGCACCAGTTACAGTACCTTCAACAGTCTTGCCTTCTTCGAAGACCTTTTCTAATTCCTTGTAAGCTTCTCTTTCCTTCAAACGAGTAACTGAGAAGAAGAATTCACCGTTTTCCTTGTCGCCACCAGCTCTTCTAAGAACTAAAGCTTCAAACTTATCACCAGGTTTTACCAATTGGTTCAAATCTGCATCACGGTCGTTAGTGAATTCGCGCTTAGTGATTACACCTTCAACACCTGCATTTTCAACACCAACAGCGATTTGTCCATCTTCAACACTTAAAACTTCAACGTTAACAATGTTGCCGACTTCAACTCCCTGCATTTCTTTTAGAGCATCTAAGAATTGATTACTATTATCTGTCATAATTACCTCCCAATATCATACTTTATTTTAAAGTACTTGATATCTTTTTTCCACACTTTTGTTTAATTTTTTTGCTTTTTTTGAATTATCTCGGTTATTTTGGCTACAACTTCATCAATTGTTAAGCTTGTAGTATCTAATTCAATTGCATCATCTGCTTTTTTCAATGGAGAAATTTCACGATGCGAATCTTTATAGTCTCTAACTTCAATATCATGTTCGATATCTTTTAAGTCTTGATGAATGCCTTTTTCTTGAAAATCTAAGAAGCGTCTCTTAGCTCTTGATGCAACACTAGCGATTAAGAAAATTTTTACCTCTGCATCTGGTAAAACCGTCGTTCCAATATCACGACCATCCATAATAACATCGTGCTTGCCCGCCATTTCGCGCTGCAATTCAACCATCTTTTCACGAATTGATCTTAAGGCAGAAACTTGAGAAACGTTCTCTGTAATTTCAGGTGTTCTGATGTCAATTGACACATCCTTACCATTTACATAAACCTTTTGTTCTCCATCTTCTTGCTTAAAATCAATTGTACTATGGTCAATTAAGTTCAAAATTGCCTTTTCATCCCCATAGTCAACGTTATTATCGTGTGCAATTAATGTACATGCTCGATACATTGCACCAGTATCGATATAAATATAGCCCAAATTATGTGCGATAATTTTAGCAACTGTACTCTTCCCCGCTGATGCAGGACCATCAATAGCTACTTGCATTAAATAATTTAGTCCTTTCTTTTTCATTCAAATTAAATTCTACCATAAAACAAAAAACAGAAGTCAAATGACTCCTGCTAAATAAAATTATTTTTACTATTTAAACTTTAAAAGTTACGTCTTACAAATTTTTCTAACACTGGCAATAAGGTCTTAGCCAATAATAAAACGACAATACTGTTAATTATCCCTTTAATTAGGTTAAATGGCACAATTGCTGAAACAATATAAGTTAAAAGCGATGAATTAAGCTTAAAGCCCATTAAAGAAATATACATTGGAGTTAAAACGAAGTAGTTTGCTAAAGACATTACTACCGTTAAAGCAATTGTTCCGACTACTAATCCCCAAATTTGGTATTGTACTTTGTCTTCATACTTTTTACTAATGAAGTAGAATGGCAAAATATAAGCTAAGCTTGCTAAAAATGCAGCCAATTGACCAATCATTGAAATTGGGTTAAATCCCGAAATAAAGAGGCTCAACAATGATTTAAAAAGTGCAATCATTGTCCCGCCCAAAGGACCAAAAACCAAAGTACTTAAAGCTACTAATGAATCAGAAAAATCCATCTTTAAGTAATCAAAGCCGGGAATAATTGGGACTTCAATCTTCATAATCAAAAATGCTAATGCACCAATCATTACCCAAGCGAGCCAGTAGGCTAATCTTACATGACTTAAACTTGTTTTTCTTTGCATGATAGTTCCTCCATAACATACAAAAGGTCTGTCGCTTCAGCAACAGACCTTATTAATCATCTAAATCATGTTTAATTCTTTGGTCTGTCTTCTTCCATCTAGACTATAACTATCGGTACCTGAGGTTCAACTACATGTGTAGCTCGCGGACTCTAACCGCCGGTCGGGAATTTCGCCCTGCCCTGAAGACAACATCCTTGTATTTACTCTTAATATTAAATAATAATACTTCTTGGTAGAATTGTAAACATTATTGTTTTTTATTATCTTAATTTTATTGATTGGCCAATACTAATACTATCAGCTGACTCTAAATCATTAATTTGCTCTAAGTGGTGCACTGAAGTGTTATTTTCACGGGCAATCTTTGATAAAGAATCTCCCTCTTGCACAGTGTAAGATCTTGGTGCCTCATGTTCTGAAGAACTGCTTCCACCATTGTTTTGCCAAGTATTTTGATTAGTTTGAGTCGAGTTTTGAGTTGTTTGTTGGCTTTGATCTTGAGTAGTAGTTTGACTAGCACTAGATTCATAAGATTGGGTGCTACTGCTTTGACTAACCTGACTACTTTGAGATTCTGACTGACTAACAACAGCTGGTGTTGTGTCTTGAGATTGACTTGAAGAACTTTCTTCTTCTCTTCTCACACTGCTACTCTTAGACTTACTCTTCTTAGAAGAGCTGTGCTTACTCTTTTTATTTTTAGCCTTGTGAGACTTAGAAGATGAGCTTTTTGAAACCTTAACGCTCTTTTCAGCTAAGTTATTAGAGTTTGCGTGCAATCTTGAAGAAACAATCGGAATTAATGCAATGATAATTATTGCAACAATAATCAATCCAGCCCAGAGCTGACTATGATGTGGACCTTTTGGACTGCCTTCTGATTGAGTAGATTTTCTAGAAGTAACTTCTGGCTCTGCTTCTGGTTCTGACTCCCGATGATGCATTGCCCTTCTAGATGTTTTAGGACGCTCAAAATGCTTGTAAGGGCCTTTTGGTTCTTTATTGTCCTGAGATTTATTTTCCTTCATTCAAAAGTCCTCCAAATTATAGATTATTAGTTTTATTTTATCATAGCTTTTAATAAAGCGTTAGTCAGCTAAGTGATTTAAACGAAAGACTTCTTCATTCGTTAATTCACGATACTCGCCTGAATTTAATGACTTTAAAGTTAAAAAGGCATACTTTTCACGAGCTAATTTTTCTACAAAGTGATGTACTGCTTCAAACATTCTCTTAACTTGGTGGTAGTGACCTTCATGGATAGTCAATTGAACAATTTGAGTCTTCTTTTTCTCATCAGTCTTTAAAATCTTTAACTTAGCTGGTGCACTCTTTCGTCCATCAATACGCACACCATGAGTAAGAGAGCGAATCTCTTCTGGAGAAAGAATTCCCTTAATCTTTGCTACATAAACCTTTGGCACTTCGTTACGTGGGTGCATTAACCTATTTGCTAATTCACCATCATTTGTCATTAATAATAAGCCCGATGTATCGTAATCAAGACGCCCTACAGGATAAAGGCGATATGGTACATCTTCAAAGAAATCAACTACTGTCTTTCTTCCTTTGTCATCGCTTACTGAAGAAATCACACCACGTGGCTTATAAAATAAGTATGTGTGGAGGGCTTCTTTTTCAATTGGAACTCCATTTACTTCAATCTTGTCGCTAGGTTCAACTTTTGTTCCTAGTTCAGTAACTTTTTTACCATTAACAGTTACTTGTCCTGCACTAATCATTTTTTCAGCCTTACGTCTTGAGGCAACACCTGCCTGCGCAATTACTTTTTGTAATCTTTCAGCCATTTTACTCACCCTCATCAAAATTAATTTCTTTATTTCTACTATCGTCCTGATTAAATAGGTTCACAGGATTATCATCTGCTTCAAATTCTTCAATTACCGGTAAATCAGCCAAACTTTCATAGTTAAAGTACTGTAAAAAATAATCGGTCGTTACATATAAGTTAGGATGCCCTGGGACATCCTTTTTTCCATCTACTTTGATTAATCCGCGCCAAACCAAAGTTTGCAGCGCACCTGCTGAGTTAACTCCTCTTAAGTCATCAATTTCAACTCGAGTAATCGGTTGTCGATACGCAATAATCGACAGGATTTCAAGTGCTGACTGACTTAAATTCTTAGATAGATCTTTTTGGAAAAATTTAGAAATAATATCTCCGCATTTCGGACTAGTGGTTAATTTATAAGTTTGATTGATGCAAATTAACTGCAAACCTGAATTTTCATCATTTTTCAATCGGTCCTTAAGATGATTAGCTAATTCTCTTAGGGCAGCTGGAGAAATTTCTAACAACTGTAGTAAATTCTCAGTTTCTAAACCATCATCCCCCGCTGCATAAAGTAAGGCTTCTAATTCTGCTTCTTTACTTGCCATTAATCTCAACTTTCTCTAACTCTAGATCACCAAAATTTCTATTTTGCTTTACCAAAATTTTATGATCACGACATAATTCTAAAACTGCTAGGAATAAACCAATTACTTGATCAAGATCTTGAAACTTTTTAATACAATCAAAAAAACTAGTCGATCTTTTCTTTTGTAACCTATTTTTTATAAAGCTTGTCATTTCTTCAATTGAAGTCTCGTGAACCTCAATTTTTCCAACTTGTGGCTTTCTCAGTTTGAATCGCTCTAAAACTACTTTAAAAGTATCTGCAAGCTCATCACTTGTAATTTCTCCTAAAGGAAGTGGTTCAATCTCTTTTTTAGGGGAAACAGATGGATCCTTTGCCACTGTAATTGGCATTTCTTCATCTCTTTTTTTAAAGTATTCGGCAATTCTTTGAAAGACTGAGTACTGAACTAATTGCTCAACAAGTTCAGTACGTGGATCTTCTTGATACTGATCTTCCTCAATAAAGTCATTTTTAGGAAGTAAATATTGAGACTTAATTCTAAGTAATGTTGACGCCATCACAAAATACTCTCCAGCAATTTGTAAGTCCAAAGTTTGCCAGCGAGCTAAATTAGCTAAATATTGTCCCGTAATTTTTGCAATTGGAATATCATATATATCTATTTTTTGCGACCTAATTAAGTGTAAAAGTAAATCTAATGGTCCCGTAAAATTAGGAAGATCTAAAGTTAATTCATCAACATTATTCATCAGTTTTATTTTCCTTTAAATAATTTAATAAAGATGCCCAATTAGGTAAGGCAGTAATCATTTTATCAGGATAAAGATGCTTTAGGTCATTCATTACCAATTGCTTTGTTTTTTCATCACGCATTGTTGGATCAAGAGATAAATAGCGAATAATAATAAACTCTTTCTCTTCTTGAATACCGACAATACCGCGAGCATTACCATCTTGTTGATAGATAAGAACCTCGAATTGATTGGAATCACTAGTATACAGTTTCATCTCTTCTTGCAGATTCTTAATATTTTTAAAATCTGGGAGATAAGATAAATATCCCATTACAGTTTTTTCGTAATCTTTTTTATATTTGCTGATCATAATAGTTAGGCACGTGGATGTGCTTGATTGTAAACCTCCAAAATATGTTTCTGCGTCAGATTAGTATAAATCTGCGTAGTTGTAATATCACTATGGCCCAAGATTTCTTGAACCACTCTTAAATCCGCCCCATTTTCTAATAAATGAGTCGCAAAAGTATGTCTAAGAGTATGTGGTGTAACATTTTTGGTTATTCCGATAAGTTGACAATATTTTTTTATCTTTTGCCAAACAGCTTGTCTCGTCAATTGATGACCATGATTATTTAGGAAAATCACATCAGTAAATTGACCGCTTTTTAAGACTTGATTCTCTCGGACATCTTTTTGATATTTCTCTAACCATGATAAAGCAACTTCGGTAATCGGAACAAGACGTTCTTTTGATCCTTTACCAAGAACTCTAATAATTTTTAACTCACTGTGAATATCGCCAGTACGTAAATTAATTAACTCACTAACCCGCATTCCAGTTGCATAGAGCACTTCAAGCATAGCTCGATCTCTAATCCCCAAACTAGTATTAGTATCAGGAGCATCCAACAATTTAGTAACTTCTTCCTCACTAAGAGCTGTCGGCAATCTACGTTCGCTTTTAGGTGAATCAATTTTAACTAAAGGATCACGTTCAATTATATCTTGCCGCAAAAGCCATTGATAAAATTTTCGTAAGCTAGAGATCATTCTACTGATTGAAGTTGTGGCTTTTCCCTTATCTTTTTGTGTTGCAAGAAAAGCATCAACTACTAGATAATCAACTTCCCAACTTGTCTCATTCTGATCTTCTAAATAACTTAAATATTCTTCTAAATCAGTTCGGTAAGAAACAATTGTATTGGGACTTAAGCCACGTTCTACTTGACTAAATCGTAAATAATCTTCTAAATTATCCTTCATTATCTGTGTCTGATTCATCTTTTTCTACCAAGCTAATTGTTCCTGCATCTTTATCTTCAGTAATTAAACCATCCTTTAATAAATGTCCCAAGGCACGTTTAAAAGCTGATTTAGAAATACCAAAGTGATTTTTAATCTCTTGGGCATCACTCTTATCGTAAAATGGTAGAGTTTTTGTAGCTTCACGACGTAAACTTACTAAGATCATTTGTGCGTCATCGTCAATTTCTTCAAATCCACGAGGAAGAACACTTAAGTTCAATCTACCATATTGACTAACTCCAATTACACGTCCCTTAATCTTTTGACCTAGTCGTAATGGACGAAACATTTCAGACTTATGAACAAAGGCTAAGTAGTACTGATCAGTAATTACAAAGGAACCTACTTCATAATTTCTATAAACAGTTCCGGACATATTTTTATTCTCTAAATGTGCTGGAAAATTAGCAGCTAATTGCTCAAAGACGCTTTCTTCAGCCATTTTAGCCCAAATACGCTCTTTTTCATCAGTTTCAAGACGTACTAATAAGCGATCGTCTTTCTTTGGCCATTGATCCTTTTCAAGTGGAAGATCATCTAAAGATACGACAACATCTTTGTCGTTCAAACCAATATCTAAGAAAACACCCAAGTCACGGCGCACTTCTGTTACAGTTGCCCAACCATACTGATCTTTTTGAGCAAAAGGATAAAATTGTGTCATTTCTTTCTTTTTATCCTTATTTTCATAAATAAAGCCTTGTACTTCATCACCTAAATGGATTGGTTCATCTTGTGTAATTTCTATTTTCTTTAATTCAAAAGTTACCCCTTCAACCTGCACATAAAAAGCAGATTCATTTTCATCAGTAACTTTTCCTTTTCTTATTTCACCTAACATAATAGCGCCTCAATCCTTTTATTTTGTCTATTATCTTATAGTATAAGGAAAAAAAGACAAAAATAAAATAGCCAGCTTTCGCTGACTATTTTAATAAGCTATTTAATTCAGATTAAAGGTTAGTTGCTTCGCCTTGGTAAACAGCACCGCGACGAGCATCAACAGTAATCTTAGAACCATCCTTGATCTTTTCTACTGCATCAGTAGCACCAACGATAACTGGGATACCAAGTGAAAGACCAACAACAGCTGCGTGGCTAGTTAAACCAGAAGCTTCAACTACCATACCTGAAGCCTTCTTGATTGCTGGTAAGTAATCCTTATTAGTAGTCTTAGCAACTAAGATGTCACCATCTTGAACTTTGCTGTTAGCTTCTTCAGCAGAAGTTGCAACTACAGCTTTACCAATAACTGATTGTTCACCAACACCTAAACCTTTAACAAGTTGGGTACCGATTAATTGTAACTTCATCAAGTTAGTAGTACCAGTTTCGCCCAAAGGAACACCAGCAACGATAATTACTAAGTCGCCGTCTTTTGCAAGACCAGTTTCTTTAGCAAGTTCAGCTGCCTTTTCAAACATTTCTTCAGTAGATTTAGGCTTTTCAGTCAACATTGGCTTTACACCCCAAACAACACCTAATGAGTGTTGAATCTTGTCATTGAAAGTCATAGCAATAATATCAGCGTTTGGACGGTACTTAGAAATCATACGTGCAGTGTAACCAGATTCAGTTGCTGCAATAATAGTCTTAACGCCCAATTCTTCAGCAGTTCTAACAACTGATTCACCGATAGCTTCAGTAACGTTTGAACCCTTGTATTCTTCGAATCTTTGAAGAGCTAACTTGTTACGTTTAGCAAGTTGCTTTTCAGTACGCATGTCGATTTCAGCCATAGCCTTAACAGCTTTAACTGGGTAAAGACCGTTTGCAGATTCACCTGAAAGCATAGTTGCGTCAGTACCATCAAGAACAGCGTTTGCAACGTCAGTAACTTCGGCACGAGTAGGACGTGGGTTTTCTTGCATTGAGTCAAGCATTTGAGTAGCAGTAATAACTGGCTTACCTAAAGCGTTACATCTCTTGATCAATTCTTTTTGTACAAATGGAACATTGATAAATGGAATTTCAACACCCATGTCACCACGAGCAACCATTAAACCATCAGAAACCTTTAAGATTTCGTCGATGTTGTCAATACCTTCTTGTGATTCAATCTTAGGGAAGATCTTTACGTATTCACAATGTGCTTCTTCAAGCAATTGACGAATGTCAAGAACATCTTGTGCTTTACGAACGAATGAAGCAAAGATGAAGTTGATACCTTCCTTTAAACCGAACTTAATATCGTTAGTATCTTTTTCAGTGATACCTGGGAGGCGGATTTCAACGCCAGGAGCGTTAACACCCTTCTTAGAACCGATTAAACCAGTGTTTTGAGCTTCACAAACTAATTCTCTCTTAGCGTCATCTTTGTCCTTAATCAAAAGGTCAACTAAACCATCATCGATTAATACGTGACCACCAACGTGAGTATCGTCGTAAAGACCATCGTAGGTAACGTGGATCATGTCCTTGTTACCCTTCTTAGTGTCGTCCATAGAAATACGGATAGTGTCACCAGTGTTAATAGTGAACTTGCCGCCTTCTTGTTCAGTAGTTCTAATTTCGGCACCCTTAGTATCAAGAGCAATGCCAAGAAGTTTACCAGTCTTCTTTTCAACCTCACGAACCATGTTCATACGTGCACGGTGTTCTTCGTGGTCACCGTGTGAGAAGTTGAAACGGAATACGTTTGCACCTGCTTCAGCTAATTTAGTAATAGTCTCAACATCGTTTGAGGCTGGCCCTAAAGTACTAACAATTTTAGTTTTCTTCATCTTGAAAAAATCTCCTATAATACAAAATCAAAAACTACTTGGCTAAGTCTTTGTTTAATGAGTATAACGCATAATTACCGTGGTGTTTCGCATCAAACAAATCAAGAATATCATGGTGAGTAAGCTTATTGTTTTCCATTCCAACAGCTAAGCCGCCTTTACCTTCAAGTAATAACTTAACAGCGTAGGCACCCATTTCACTTGCTATTACACGATCACGCATTGTTGGGCTTCCGCCACGTTGCATATGGCCCAATACATTAGCACGTGCGTCAAAGTCACCATATTTAAGAAGTTCATCCTTAAATTTTTCAGCGTCCATAACACCTTCAGCTAAAACAACGATTCCATGTTTCTTACCATTAGCAAATCCTTGCTTCAAGTTTTCAGCAATTTCCTTAATGTCATAAGGTTCTTCTGGAATAACAATTGCGTCAGCGCCGGTAGCAACGCCAACGTGCATTGCGATATCCCCACAATCACGACCCATAACATTTACAACAAATACACGTTGGTGACTTGTTGCAGTGTCACGAATCTTATCAATGGCTTCCATTGCAGTATTACATGCAGTGTCAAAACCAATTGTATAATCAGTATAAGGAATATCGTTGTCAATTGAACCAGGAAGACCAATAGCATTATAGCCATGTCTTGTAAGCTTCAATGCACCGTGGTAAGAACCGTCACCACCAATGACAACTAAAGCATCGATTCCGTGCTTCTTTAATTGTTCGATTCCCTTAAGTTGAACTTCTTCTTCCTTAAATTCTGGGAAACGAGCTGAATAAAGAAAAGTACCGCCGCGGCTAATTTTATCCGCAACTGTTTCAGAAGTCATTTGGAAAATATCACCAGCAACTAAACCAGCATATCCATAACGAATTCCGCAAACTTCGATACCGTTTGCCAAAGCTGTACGAGTAACAGCTCTAATGGCAGCGTTCATACCAGGGGCATCTCCACCACTAGTTAAAATACCAATCCGTTTCATGAATTCACCTCTACGATTTTCTGTGTTTTACTCACATCGATTTTATCGTACCATTTTTTTTACTCAATGTCTTCAAAAAAAAGCCTATTTTTTCACTAATAATCCTTATAAAATAAATGTTTTCGCTTTCAACCTTATTATGCTCTCTTTTGCTTGCTTTCAAAAAAATTGAATTAATCTTTAAAATTAACTTGCCGGGCATTAGAAAGTAGAAATTGAATTTTGTTAGGGTTAAAACGATCACTTTGTGTCCTAACTTGAAGTAAATATATCTCACCAATCTTCAAGTTCTCACCTACTTTTTCCCAGACTTGAGGAAAAATAGTAAAGTCGCTCTCACCACTAGTATCACTAAAAACAGCAAAAGCCATATTATCACCTTTTTTTGTGGTAATTGGTTTAACCTTCATTAACTTTCCAACTGCAATTCCTTGTTCATTACTCTCAAAAACTTGTAATCGTTTTGCATTAAACTTTCGAGCATATTTTTGAACCGCAATAATTGGATTAATGCCAGTACTAAAACCCATAGCTTCAACTTCCATCGCTGATTTTTCAGCTGCAGTTGGCATTTTTTCTTCTTCTACTTTAGGCTCTAATGTTTCGAATAACGATAAATTTGAGCCTGCCATTTTTACACTCTCAACTAAATCTTTATTTATTTTTAACAGTTCATTTCTATTAGGAGCTAGTCGATCAAAAGTTCCTGCCTTGATTAAATTTTCGACCGCGTCTGCACTCAGCAAATTATTATCTATTTTCCAGAGAAAGTCGGTCATCGACTTAATTGGACGCTTAATTTCTAAAATTTGCTTTAATAAGTCGCTTCTTAATCCTCGAATTGCCTTTAATCCGACTAAAATTTTTCCATTCTCTAATGAAAAATCTGCCTTACTATTTTCAATATCAGGTGGCAAAATCTTAATTCCAGCTTCTTGAGCTTGCATTAGGTATTGAGCAATTTTATTTCGATTACCCATATTGCTGTTTAACAAAGCTAAATAAAAGGCTCCTGGATAATGCACTTTAAAATAAGCAAGCCAAAAAGCAATCTTACTGTAGGCAACGGCATGAGAACGATTAAATCCATAATTAGCAAACTGTGCAATGTAGTCATAAACTTTTTCAGCGGTTTCCTTTTTACGGCCTAATTTAATTGCACCTTCAATAAACTTAGCTCGTTCACGTTGAATTACCTCTGCATTTTTCTTAGACATTGCACGTCTTAAAAGATCAGCCTCTCCTAAAGAAAAACCTGCTAGAACTTGAGCTGTCTGCATAACTTGCTCTTGATAAACTAAAACTCCATAGGTAGTACCTAAAATTTTCTTTAAACTGGGGTCAGGATATTGAACCCTTTCTTTTCCATGCTTTCTATTGATGAAATGATCAATATTATTTATTGGACCGGGCCGGTATAAAGCATTAACTGCAACAATATCTTCAAAACTATCTGGATGAAGTTGTTCAAGGACACGTTTAATCCCATCAGATTCAAACTGGAACACTGCATCCGTGTCCCCGCGTTGAAACAAGGCAAGTGTTTCTTGATCATCTAAGGGAATTTTGTTAGGATCGATGTCAATTCCATCCGCTCTTAAAGCTGCAACAATATTCCCTAAAATCGTTAAATTTCTTAATCCCAAGAAGTCAATCTTTAACAAACCTAGTGATTCAACATTAAATTTTGTCTGTTGAGTTACGGGAATTCCTAGGGGACCTGCTTGAAGTCCTACGATTTCAGCCAGGGAATCATCAGTAATTACTAAACCAGCCGCATGAATTGAATAGTGCCTTGGTAAATTTTCTAAATGCTCGGCGGTCGCAAATAAAATTTTACTCAATTCATTCGTATTCACTAATAACTGCAATTCTTTTGATTTTTGATAGGCCTCAGCTAAGGTGATTTTTCCCTTAGAGTGCGGAATGGCATCTAACCAACGATAGGTTTCGACCTTATTTAATCCAAAAACACGACAAACATCTTTTAAAACCTGCTTTGCCGCTAAAGTACCAAACGTTAAAATCTGTGCCGCATGATTCATCCCGTACTTTTCAAACATGTACTTAATTACTTCATCCCGACGATTGTCTGGAATATCTAAGTCAATATCAGGCATTTGCTGCCGGGCCGGATTTAAGAAACGTTCAAACAGCAAATTATATTCAATTGGATCCACTTCAGTAATTCTAAGGGCATAAGAAACAAGAGATCCAGCTGCTGATCCTCTCCCCGGTCCTGTTGTAATATGGACACTATGAGCAAAATTCATTACATCCCACACAATAAGAAAATAATCATCAAATCCCATTTCATTAATTACTTGTAATTCATAATCAAGTCTTTTTTGATATTGAGCGGGAATTTGATTATTAAATCTTTTTGCAAGACCCTCTTGAGCTAAAGCATGCAAATATTCTTTTGAAGTAGGAAACTTATTTTGTTTAAATTTGGGTAATTGCGGATCTTGAAATTTGATTTCTGCAGTACAGATTTTTCCAATTTTTTCTGCGTTCTCCAATGCATCTTCAATATCAAACTTCCGATAACTTACCTGCAATTCTTCACTATTTTTCAAATAGTGTGATCCAGCTTGTTTAGCTAGCTGTTCTATATTTTCTAAATGAGTATTAGTTTTAATTGCTTGAAGTGTACGTCTTAAAAATTGCTCATTACGGTTAAGGTACTGTCCATCTTCTACAGCAGTTAGAGGTAAGCTAAATTGTGTAGCCAGTGAGCTAATATAATTTATATATTCTTGCTGTCCCGAATCCGCATAGACTCCCAAATACATGGAAGATGAGCTCGGAAGAGAATCTTGCAGCTTTCGTAAATAATTTGCTCCCATTTTAGGATTATTAGTTTGCAACATTTTTAGTTCACTATGTAGATTGCTTGGAGTAATTAGAATTAAATGGCCGAGATATTTTTTTAAATCTTCGAAAGTTAAAACATTTTCTTTTTCGCCATTTTCAGTTAAAAGATTAACTGCACTAGATAAACGTAAAATATTTTTATATCCCTGGTCATCTTTTGCAATTACAATGAGATCATACTTATTAGCTTCATCAATTAAACCATTAATTCTAAGTTGCATCCCTAGTAAAGGTTTAATTCCGGTATCTTTTGCTGCCTTATAAAAATCGACTAGGCCATAAGTAATATTGATATCTGTTAAAGCAATCGCAGAATAGCCTTTTTTCTTAGCATTTTCAGCTAAATTTTTAACTTTAGTTGGACTCTCAAGTAGAGTAAAACTGCTTAAATTTTGTAAACTAACCGCTCCCATATACTCACCCTTTCTGATAATTTAAGTATAGCAAATTCTACTATCTTCGCTTGCTAAAACATCTTATTTTTGCTAAGATACCTAGCGAAAGAAGGAGAAATTATGCGCTACATTATTACAGTGATTTGGTCATGCATTTTTTGCGAAATTATCGGTTTTATTGCTGCATCTCTAACTCAGATGCAATTTAATCCTATGCAATCTTTGATTATTGGCGCAGTCTTTGGCTTGCTCTTCGCAATTATCATTCCTGCCATTACTGCCAAAAGTTACAAAGATAAAAGTAAATATAGCAAACTATAATTGAATTAAATTTGAATATTATAAAAAGCTGTTTCTTAATTGAAACAGCTTTTTTTCTTAGTAAAATTTATAATTCTTACTTGTATCTACTTTAATATCGTCATGAGTTAAGTACTCACTAAACATTTGAACATAATCTTGGTCAAAAATCTTTTCAATTTTATCCATACTGTAAGCTGGATAGAAACCTCCACCTAGAGCACGATAATTGTTTACGGCCAACTTATAAACCTTGTCATCTTCAAGATCTTTACCATCTAAAGTCACCTTAGTCAATCTTTGACCCACTGGCTTAGATAAATCAGCTTCGTACTTAACAGGATAGAAAAGATCAAAATGATATAGCATTGGTTTTGGTGTAATCCAGCGATCGATAAATTTAATTTTACCGTCTTTATCTTTTTCTAAGAAACCAGCTGAATATTCAATGATTTCCTTTAATTCTTTTCCGGTAAGGTTAACAATGCAAAGCTGATTTGCGTATGGATAATTAAGCAAAACTTCTCTCATGGTAACATTCTTTGAAAATCCATGAGCTGATTCTGACATAATTGCAGTAGCTGAAACATCTGCACCAGTAAACCAAAGCTGCATTTGCTGGATAAGGTTAATGAATGGAGCTCCCTCAATTCTACCCTTAATGGCATCCTCAATTGGAGCAGGCTCAGATAAGTGAGCAATTGGTTGATCTAACCACTTTTGCGTCTCTTCATCAAGGCTCTTAACAATCTTTTCAATAGCTGGATCAGGAGCATAGTCTTTACTATCAATTAATTCAGTAGTCATCTCATTAATCTTGACCTTGCCTTTTTCATCCTTGTCAAAATCAATAACTACTTTACCAACAGCTTCTCCTCGATATCCGGGTTGAACAATTGCAGTATCGCGAGTAACTAAGTTTAAGCGACGATGTTGGTGTCCAGTTAAAAAGACATCAATTTCAGGAATTTCAGTTAAAATCTTGTAGCCTTCATTCTCGCCAGTATGTGGCTCAGTTGCTTCTCCAGTCAAAGGATCACTTTCAAAGCCACCATGATACATAGCACAAAGAATATCAACTTGTGGACGTAATTTCTTAGCTAATTTAGAAAGTACATCATAGCCAGAGACAAACTTTAATCCTTTGATATGATCTTCTGATTCCCAGTGAGAAATATATTGGGTAGTAATCCCCATAATTCCTATTTTCAGACCGGCCTTTTCAATAATAGTGTATTCCTTACCAAAAAATGGCACATTAGTTTCTGCATCTAAAACATTATCATTAATAAATGGCGCACGGTTATTATCAACGTAATATGACAAGTAGTCTAATCCATAATTAAAATCATGATTACCCAATGCACGTGCATCATAGCCTACTTCGTTATAAGCTTCAGTAAATTTACGTAATCCTTCTTCTTCAGGAAGTTTTTGTGTAAAGCTAGCCAAAGGAGATCCTTGCAAACAATCTCCACTGTCTGTAACTAACACATTATCTGCGCCGTACTTTTCTTTTTCACTTTTTACAACACTACTTACCCGGCTAAGTGAAATTGGTGCATCATAATTGTTTTTATCTTGATAATCAGTTGGCATTAAAAAGCCATGCGTATCACTTGAGTGTAAAATAACTAGTTTCATTAATACCTATTCCTTTAATCAAAAATTATATAAAAAAAGACACCCCACGGTGTCTTTAATTAATCGTTATTTTGTTGCTTGTTTTCGTTAGCAACTTGACGGCCTTTGTAAAAGCCCTTTGGTGAAACGCGGTGGCTTAAACGGTATTCACCAGTAGTAGCATCGTAATGCATTGCTGGTGTGGTTAATTTAATATGACCACGACGTGAACGTTTCTTTTGCTTAGAAGTTTTTCTTGCAGGAACTGCCATTAGTTAGATCTCCTTTTTTATAGAATTGAGACTTGCGAACCTTTAAATAAACAAATTCACTAAATACTCACGTATTTCAATGATACAATCTAAGAGCTGATAAATCAAGTCCAATCTTATTTTGTAGCTTCAGAATTATTAACTTTTTTTAATTCAGCTATTTGTTTATCTCTAGATTCAATTTCACTCCGATATTTATTATCTAATTCTTTCTTCTGTTTTGCTAGTGCTTTTTTGACATCAGGAGAAACTTTTTCACCTTTACCAATCAAAAGTGATACTAATGCACCTAATAGAAGCATAATCACTAAGACGATGATTAAAGGCATTTTAGGTTGGAAAAAGCCAAAATTAATCGCTACTGGTTCAGTATTGAGGCATGCAAAAATCACAAGCACTAAAACGATAATTAGTCCAATTACTAAATTTCTTTGCTTATTCATCATTCTTCCCTACTTTCTGCTAGCAAACTTTAGACTTGCCCAGTCACCAATACGAGGGAAAATTTGGTAAAGCTTTGCTAAGGTAGCTAAGCTTAGAGGTAGATTCAATTCACGACGGTTAGAACCAAAGAAGTGGACTACTTGCCAAGCTACATCATCTGGATCAAGCATGAAACGTTGAACATTATTCACGTAAGAACCACTTTCATCAGCAATATTAAAGAAATTAGTATAAACTGGTCCAGGATTTACTGTCATGACCTTAACGCCAAAAGGTTTCAATTCTAGACGTAAAACATTTGAAAATTGAATAATAGCCGCCTTATTAGCACTGTAAACTGCAGTCTTAGTAGTTGGTACAATTCCAGCAATTGAGCCAAAATTAATAATTTGCCCTTGCTTTTGATCGATCATGACACGCGCAACAAGACGAGTGAAGTACATCAAACCTAAAACATTGGTTTGAAACATTTCAGTCATCACTTGAGGTGAAGTCTCTAAAAATTCTTTAAAGACACCAAAACCTGCTGCATTGACAAGATAATCAATATGGTCAACATGACTAACAATTTCATTAAAGGCACGATCAATTTGATCAGCTTTGCTAATATCTGTTGGAAATACATATACTTCATTTCCAGAAAGCTGACGTGCTTCGTTGGCAATTTCTTCTAACTTATCTTGATGACGTGCCATCAAAATAACTGTTGCACCACGACTTGCACTTTCTAAAGCAATTGAGCGTCCAATACCACTAGAAGCTCCTGTAACTACTACGACTTTATCCCTTAATGAATTACTCATATTATTATCCCCTCAATGTGATTTCAAAATTATCTAGATCATTAGCTAAGTGAGTATGTTTAAAAATCTTTCTAGCATCATGTTCTAATTGTCTACCCGCTCTTCCAGTATAGCGAGCAGAAATGTGAGTTAAATAAAGCTCTCCAACATTATGATCTCGAGCAACTCGAGCTGCATCCAAGCAAGTTGAATGGAAGTAGCGATGGGCCATTTTTTCTTCTCCACCATCAAATGTTGATTCATGAACTAGAACATCGGCGTTATCTGCTAATTCACCAATATTTTTTGTTGGCCGAGTATCATAAATAATTGTCACAATTCGTCCTGGACGCTCTTTTCCAAGAAAATCACGTCCATCTAGTTTTTGACCATCACTTAATGTGATTGTTTTTCCGGCCTTTAATTGACCAAGAAGCGGTCCATTAGGCACATTGTATTCTGCCACTTTATCCATTAATAATTCACCTGGACGTGGCTTTTCAACTACACGAAAGCCAAAACTCGGTACTCGGTGATCTAAACGAGCTGCGTAGACCGCAAAAATATCATTTTCAAAAATTAAGCCATTTTCTTTTAAAACCACATACCTAATCGGATATGATACGCGAGTTTTAGAAACTCTTAGAGAAGTTTGTACAAATTGTTCAATACCAGCTGGTCCATAAATTGTTAGTGGACCACCATCGCCTTGAAAAGAACGAGATGAGAGAAAACCTGGAAGTCCAAAAATATGGTCACCATGAGTATGTGAAATAAAGATTCGCGTTACTTTTCTAGGTCTAATGTTAGTCTTTAAAATTTGATGCTGCGTTGCTTCTCCCACATCAAATAGCCATACTTCATTTAATTCATCTAATAACTTTAGTGCGGTACAAGAAACATTTCTACTTTTTGATGGTTGCCCCGCACTTGTTCCTAAAAATTGTATTTCCATGAAAACCCTATTTCTAATATTTTCCTTCAGTAACTAAAACTTTAGTTATATAGGCACTATAAAATTTCGATCCTTCTGGAGTTGGATGTGTATGATCATCGTAGAACCAATCTGGATGACTACCAGCAAACTCATGCCACTTAATAATCGTTAAGTTTGGATATTTTTTCGTTGCTGCATCTAGTTCACCATTAACTTGATCTTGCCAATCACGCGTTGGCACATGAGTATTAACCCAAAAAACATGTCTCTTTGGACCAATAATTTGCATTAAGTGATCAAGTTCTTTTGGTTCAAAGGCTCCGTTTGTTCCTAAGCCAATTAACACATTATCATTTAAAGCACCCTTTGCTTTGTATTGTTCAAAAAGTGGAATAGTATCACCCAATTGTCTAGAAATAGCTGCATCAATAATTAAATGTGGCATCAATTTTTGTAAGTTTTGGCTAGATCCAGCCATTACTGAGTCTCCAATTGCAGTCACCTGAATTTTTTGTGCTAGTTGTAAATCAACTTGAGAAATTCCGTATTTTTCAAAGTCTTTGTTTACTGGTTTGGTATCTGCCGCTTTCTTAGCTTGTTTTATAAGATCAGCTTTTGAAGTTGGTGCTGTTTTCTTTCTAGACTGAGCTTCCTTAATTAATTTTTTATTACTCTTTAGCTGCTTACTCCGATTTGATTTAATTTGCTTAGCTAGTTGAGAATGATTTGGATTTTCCGTTTTGACAGTTGGCGCTTTTAAAATTCCAAAACTACCTAGAATAAAAACTATTATCCCCGTTGCAAAAAGTATCTTTGCTTGATAGTGCTTTGCTCGTAAATTTAAGGCCTTAGTTAAGAATTGACGAACTTTTTCCCAATCAATTCGACCAAATGGTTTTTCAATAAAGCGATAACTAAGTTCAGCAATTATCAAAATTAAAATAACTTCGATTGAATGATATAAAACCACATGATCGGCAATATCTTTAACCTTATCTTCAAAGAAAATCATTACTGGAAATTGATACAAGTAAATTCCATATGAACGTGACCCAATCCATTTAAATACTGGATTAGTTAACCACTTGTTCCAGCTACTGCCTGGATGAGCAATGATTCCAACAAAAATCATTGTTACTAGTGAAAATAAGAACATCCCTCCACGATAAGCAAATGCTTTTTGTGGATTAAAAATTGGACTCGTTGCCATTAGTAAGATAGCTACTAATGATATAGCTCCCACAATATTTAAGAGCCAATGAATTCTTTTTTCTAGATTTGCATTTAACTTCCAAGTTGGCCAAAAAACTGCTAGCATTGCCCCCAAACCTAGAGAGAAGAATCTTGTATCCGTCCCATAGTAAATTCTACTTGTATCAACACCTGGTTTAAATAAAAATGCCATCTCTAAAGCAGAAAATAAAGTTAAGGCTGTAATAATCCAAAAAATCGTTTTTTTATTTTTAGCAAACTTAACTAGCAAAAAGATTATTAGGGGCCAAATAATGTAAAATTGACCTTCAATTGACATAGTCCATAAATGAACAAATGGTGATTCATTAGCTGCAAATCGTTCAAAATAACTTTGTCCATTCTTTATCTGCCAAAAGTTATAGACGTTCAGTAAATTAGTAACGACTATTTGATTCAACTTAGCTAGAAGATTCTGCTGAAAAAGTAAGATATAGGCACTACATCCCCACAACAGTGTAATCATTTGAGGGTATAATTTTTTGATTCGTCTAATGTAGAAAGATTTGAAATTATACTCTCCCCGCTCCTCATAGGCATGAAACATATGGTCTGTAACTAAATAACCCGATAATACTAAAAATATTGGTACTCCTAAATATCCACCCATAAACTGGTTTGGATTAAGGTGATATAGAATTACTCCAATAACAGCTAGAGCACGAAGTCCGGCATAACCTGTAATAAAGCGGTTCTTTTTATTCAAAAGTCTTACTCCCAACTTTTTCAAATTTTCTAATCTACAAATTCAAAAGTAAAGTCAGCTATTGAAACATCGTCGCCAGTTACTGCTCCATTTTCTCTTAAAGCTTCATCTACACCCAAGCGCTTTAATTTACGAGCTAGAAGCATAATTCCATCAGTATGGTCAAGGTTAGTTCTTTGAACAAGACGCTCTAACTTATTGCCCGTAACAACAAAGCTGTGTTCGCCTGTTCTTTCAACCTTAAAGCCTTCATCTTCTGGTTTCTTATAAACATATTCTTTTTCGGCAACTTTAATTTCTGCTGGTTTTTCAGCTTCTTCTTTAGCAACTTCTTCAACAAGATCTGCGGTCTTACCCATTAGTTCACTAACACCTTTATGGGTAACACTAGAAATAGGATAGACAGTTTTATCTCCTAGTTTCTTCTTAAATTCCGCAAATTTTTCTTCACTACCAGGAATATCCATTTGTGTTGCTACAATAATTTCTTTCTTGGTAGTTAAATCCTTAGTGTAGCCTGCTAATTCCTTACGAATTGTCTCATAGTCTTCATAAGCATCACGGCCATTGTTTGGATCCATTGAAACTAAGTGTAAGATTACTTTTGTACGTTCAACATGACGCAAGAATTGAATTCCAAGTCCAACACCTTTTGAAGCACCTTCAATTAATCCTGGTAGGTCAGCCATTGAAAAATCACGACCATCTGGAAGAACAACCATTCCTAAGTTAGGAGTTAAAGTTGTAAATTCATAAGCGGCAATCTTTGGCTTAGCCTTAGTTACAACGGATAACAAGGTTGACTTACCAACAGATGGGAATCCTACTAGCCCTACATCAGCTAAGACCTTTAATTCCAAGCGTAAAGTACGGAATTCTCCCGGTTCACCATTTTCGGCAATTTCTGGAGCGGTTCTTGTTGGAGTGGCAAAGTGAATATTACCTCTACCGCCTTTTCCTCCGTGAGCTACTACCAATTCTTGACCATTTTCAACTAAGTCGCCCAAAAGCTCGCCAGTATTAAAATCATAGACACTTGTTCCCATCGGAACTTTTAATCTTACGTCTTTAGCTCCGCGGCCATATTGTGATTTAATACGACCATTTTCACCGTTATCTGCCTTAAACTTACGTCTAAAGCGGAAATCCATTAAGGTTCTTAAGCCGGAGTCAGCAACTAAAATAATACTGCCTCCGCGGCCTCCGTCTCCACCTGCTGGTCCACCAAGTGGAACATATTTTTCATGTCGAAAAGCAACGGCACCGTCGCCGCCCTTTCCTGCTTGTACATCTATTTTTGTTTGGTCGACAAACATTATGTGCGCCTCCTTTATATATCAATTTATAATTAAAAATTTCCTTAAAGTTTCTTAACTATAATACCATATCAAGCCCCATTAAATCAGGTCTTTTATTGGTTAATTTATAAACTCAATTTTACAGTTTGTGCTTGCGGAAGAGTTAGACCAGCTTCTCTTAATTCATCCACTGATGCTTCTTTAATTTTCTTTAAAGAACCGAACTTTCTTAGGAGCTTATTTCTAGATTTTGGCCCAATACCCTTAATTTCATCTAATTTACTTGAAAGAGCATTTTTGGCATGAGTTCTTCTATGAAAAGTAATTGCAAAGCGGTGAACTTCATCCTGAATTCTGGTCATTAAGTAAAATCCCTCAGATTTTGGATCTAAAGGAATTAACTTTAATTCTTCTCCCTTCGTAGGATCACCAAAAATCAAGTGATTAGTTCGGTGATGATCATCCTTTACCATTCCGGCAACAGGAATGTTTACATTCAATTCATTTCTTAACACATCCAAACAAGCTTCAACTTGAATCTGACCACCATCCATTAAAATAAGATCTGGCATTTTTTTATGTTCTTTTAAAAGTCGACTGTATCGTCTTCTAACTACTTCACGGGTGTTTCCTACTTCATCAGCCGCATTTTGATGTTCAACTTCACCCTTTAATTTGTATTTACGATATTCATGTTTATCAGCTTCACCATCAGTAAATACTACCAAAGCAGAAACAGGGTCAGCTCCCTGAATATGAGAGTGGTCAAAACTTTCAATTCGATGTCCATACGGCAGCCCTAAAGCGTCAAAAATTTCTTTTTGTGCCCCCTTAGTTTTACGATTGCCTAGTTCTAAGAGGCGGAATTTTTCATCTAATTTCAACTTAGCATTGTCATGAGCCATTTCTAACAAGGCTTTCTTTTGACCACGTTGTGGTGTTCTTACTGGTACCTTTAGTACTTCAGATAAAGATTCATTATCAATCCCAGCCGGTACTAAAACTTCTTTTGGTAAAACACGATTACGCTGTCCATAAAATTGAGCAATGAAGGAAACAAAGGCATCTTGTGGATCATTAGTATCAGTTAAAGGAAATAGTCTTGTTTCACGACGTAATAACTTAGCCTGTCTTAAAAAGAAAATTTGGATTGAAATCCAAGATTTATCAACGTAAAAATTAAAGATATCCCGTTGAGTATGATCATTAGAAATAATCTTTTGTTTCTCAACAGTTTGTTCAATATATTTCAATTGATCCCTAATTTCAGCAGCACGTTCAAATTCTAGATCCATTGAAGCTTGTGTCATTTTTTCTGTCAGATCTTGCTTAACCTGGGCGATGTCTCCATTTAAAAATCGCTTTATCTTTCTAATCTGAGCATCATAAGTACTCTTTGGCACCTCCTTAAAGCAAGCTCCCAAGCATTGTCCCATGTGATAGTAAAGACAGGGACGTCCTTGATGACCGGTACATCTTCTTAGGGGCCAGACTTTTTGAATAAATTTCAAAGTTGCTTGCGCCGCATAAACATTTGGATAAGGTCCAAAATAGTAACCGTGATCCTTATGAACAATTGATGTCAAACGTGTTTGCGGATCACGTTCATTAGTAATTTCAATGTAAGGATAGCCTGTGCCTTGCTTTAATTGGACATTATAGTAAGGCTGATATTTTTTGATTAGTGTAATTTCTAACAAAAAAGATTCCTTATCAGATGAGACAGTAATGATATCAAAATCACGTATTTCACGTACAAGTTCAGCACGTCTCCCCACCTGTTTACTTTTAAAATAGGAACGAACGCGGTTCTTTAAGTTTTTAGACTTTCCCACATAAATCACATTGCCATTAACATCTTTCATTAAGTAGCAGCCTGGCTTATCGGGCAAAAGTTTTAATTTATTTTCAATATGTTCCGTTGCCATAAATTATTTTTCCTTCCTATTAAAATTCCCATAGTATTTTATCACGTTCCTTCTTAAAACCAAGTAAGATGACTTTTTTGTTTACTCAATCCTTCATTTTCTTATAGAATAGTAAATAGACAAAAAGAAAGGTCGCAAATAATGAAAAATATTTATTTTAATCATGATGGAAACATCGATGATTTAGTTTCACTCCTTTTACTCTTGCAAGCGCCTGATATTAAGCTCATTGGAATTAGTGCCATTGATGGCGATGGATATATCGATCCCTCAGTAGAAGCTTGTCGGAAAATGGTCGATAGATTCAATTTACGTGGTGATAAATTAGAAGTTGCTCGCTCTAATTCACGTGCTGTTCATCAATTTCCAAAAGAGTGGCGGATGGCAACATACTCATTTAACTACTTTCCAATCTTAAATGAGAGCGGTGAAATTAAAACCCCAGAAGCTGCGTTGCCTGCTCACCTAGATATGATTGATAAAATTAAAAAAGCAGATGGTCCCGTTACCTTAGTAATGACTGGTCCAATCACGGATTTAGCTCGAGCATTAGATGAAGATGCTTCAATTCAATCAAAAATTGAAAAAGTCTACTGGATGGGTGGCTCTCTAGACGGACATGGAAACGTAGTTAGCGTTGATGCTGACGGCACTCAAGAATGGAATGCCTTTTGGGATCCAGATGCAGTGAAACATGTTCTAGACTCAGATCTTAAAATTCAAATGGTTGGCTTAGAAAGTACTGAAGAACTTCCCTTAACTGATGAACTTCGTCAGCACTGGGCTAGTTTAAGAAAGCATCCAGCTATTGACTTAGTTGGTTTAGGATACAGCTTAATTATTTCTGTTCCAAATGCAGAGCTATATTTGTGGGACGTTTTAACCACCATGTCAGCTCTCTACCCTGAACTTGTTGAGACACGTCAGGTAAAAGCAAATGTTATTACATCAGGGTTAGCAAGTGGTCGCATGTTTATCGACCCTAATGGAAAAGAAATTACTGAAGTAACAAAAGCAGATAAAGATTTATTCTTTAAGAAAGTAGATAAAATTTTAGAAAGACAATAAAAATTTAAATGACAATTTGGTTAACACACTTTATCGAAAATTTCGGCTATCTTGCCATTATTCTTTTAATTGCCGTTGAAAATATTTTTCCACCTATTCCTTCAGAGGTGATTTTGACCCTTGGAGGATTCCTAGTTAGTGGAACTAAATTAACTCTAATAGGTGTTATCCTAGCTTCAACTTTAGGATCAATTATTGGTGCGATTATTTTATTTTCAATAAGTCGTAATCTAACACTGCCACGACTTGAAAAATTACTTGAAACTAAGTTATTTAAACTTTTAGGATTTAAAAAAGATGATGCTCAAAAAGCCATTGATTGGTTCGACAAACATGGAATTAGCGCCATTTTTTATGGACGTTGCATCCCTGTTGTTAGAAGTTTAATCTCAATTCCCGCAGGTATTGCCCATGTCGGCTGGACTAAATTTCTAGTCTTAACTACTTTAGGTAGTTTAGTTTGGAATAGTGTATTAGTTGGTTTAGGACACTATATGGGAAAGAATTGGCAAGTCGTAGTTAGAATCTTTGATGATTACACAATCGTAATTATTATCCTTTTACTAATTCTATTTATTTACTTTGGAATTAAATGGTACAAATCTCGAATTAAGAAGTAAAATTTTGCTATAGACTGGTTGGCGGACTGGAAGTTCGCCAACTTTTTTTGTTATAATCAAGTATATGTTAAAGTAACAATTACATTTTTTATTAATGAGGTATAAAAATGTTATTTCCCTACGAAAAAAATTTTAATCAATGGTGCAGTAGTCAAAATCTTGCGCCGCGAACAATTACTTCAATTAATCAATCGATCTATTATTTTTGGAACTATTTTTTACAAAATTCAAATTCAGAGCCTAAAGTTAGTAATGTTTCTGCTCAAGATATCCGCGCCTTTATTGACCACTTAGAGCAAGATCAAAATAAAACAATTAGTACGATTAATAAGTATGTTACCCATTTAAAAAAATATTTTTCTTTTCTCTATGACCACCAATTAGTTAAAAATTATCTTTTTACCGATTTACATGGCTATACTTTTGATCGAACCCCTCATATTTGCATTGACTGGATTGATCAGATTGATGAAATTATAACTTGGCCTGAAATTAGTCTTAATTGTAAAAAAGTTTTAATTTTGATTGCTCACGGCTTTGACCCAAAACAATTTCTTAATTTAAGTAAGGCTAATATTTCAAGTATTAACAATTCAAGTTATCGCTCTATTCTCCTGACTAATACTGAAGAGAATCCTCTTATTTTCCAAACAAAGACCGGTAAACAAATCTCTGCTTTAACCTCTTTAACTAGAAAAATTGCTCCAGACAAGGATATTTTAAATTTTGATCTTACCCCAGGAAAACTTCGCCTTTCTTACATTTACTATAAAGTAAATGACCCTAGCCTCTCTGACTTGAAATTAATGGAAATCCTACATTGTAATCGTAAGAGTTTAACTTATTATCGCAATCAACTAGATAAGCTTAAACTTGCTCCCTTTACACCAAAAAGAACGGTTTAAAAACCGTTCTTTTTTCTTATTATTAAATTTAATACCAGGCTGGCTTATCACCGTCAGTTCCAGGCTTATCTAAACCAACATTGCTCTTAAGATCCTCTGCTGGATTTTCAATTATATTAACTATATAGTCTGCTACACTCAAGCGAGATACTTCGGTTCCCTTAAATGGAGTTTGAGCACCAACAGTCTTTTCATAACTTACTTCATCTTTATTAGTTAACCAAGCTGGTCTAATAATGGTGTAATCTAAATCACTTTCTGTAATTTTATCAGCTGCTGCTCTATAAGTGGTTAAGTAAGAACCTAAAATATTCTTATTCCATTCACCAAATTTTCCTGGTACTTCATCATAGATTCCTAGAGAAGAAACCCAAATTAAGCGCTTAATGCCATTTGTATCCATTGCTTTAACAACAGTTTCGGCTTGATCTTCAATGTTTGCCCCAGCTAAGTTTGCGTAAACTAGGTCAACACCTGCTAACGCTGCCTTTAATTCATTAAAGTTGCTTGCATCACCCTTGATTATCTCTTCTCGACTTTCATCAACTTGATGTAATTTATTAGGATGACGCAAATATAAAACCATATCTACATCCGTCTTCTTTAATAGCATTGGTTCAACTAATTGAGCAATTTGACCAGCAGCACCTAAAATAGCAATCTTTGTCATTTTTATTTTCCTCGCATCACAAAATCAATAATTTTAATGAAAAGTTCTACATAGTTATTTGACTACAGTGCAAATTTGAATAATCTCAGTCATGATTTTCTCCTTACCTAGCTATCCTCACTTACAATTTCATAGTATTGCTTATCATTAATAGGTCAACTACTTAAGATCAATTTTATTATCTTTTTTGAATATTTCGTATAGATTTACTATTCGAAAGCACTACAATAGATAAAGGAGAACATTATTAGATAGAGAGGTAAAAATATGACTAATAAAAGTTCCGTACCTAAGAAACTTTCCTTTATATCTATCTATTTCTTAGGTATTAATGCAGTCATTGGATCAGGGACATTCCTGCTACCTTCTGTAATTTATCGTTACATGAATCTAACAGCTATTCTTGTTCTTCTATGTACTGCTGTCACTGTCAGCATGATTGCTTTATGCTATGCTGACTTATCCAGCCGTTTCACACAATCCGGAGCCGCTTGGCTTTATTCATATAATGCTTTTGGACGTTTTTCGGGTTATGAACTAGGTATTTTTACTTGGTTTTTAGGATGTACAACTCTTTCTGCTGAAGTAGTTGCTTTATTAACCATCTTAAAGAGTTTTTTACCTATTTTTAAAAATAATGCATTCTACATTAGTGGAGTTATCTTCTTAATTTTACTGTTTTCAATTATTAATTTCTTTGGTAGATCTTGGGTAAAAATTGTTAATAACATTTCAGCTGCAGCTAAGATTATTACATTACTTGTCTTCATTATTGTGGGGGCCTTCTTTATTAAGAAAGCTCACTTTACTCCGGTAATTCCACATGCAGCTTTAACCGGTGTTGGACCATTCTTTAAACATTTTGGGGATGCCTTCACACCAATTTTTTACTTATTTACTGGCTTTTCCTTTATTCCAATTGCAGCAAAGCAAATGAATAATCCAGAAAAGAATATTCCACGGGTTTTAATTGCAGTAATGACTAGTGTAACAATTCTAGATTGCTTGATGCTTTTAGTTGCAATTGGTTTAAGTGGGCAAAAACTAGGAAGTTATTCTAATCCATTAGCGAGTGCCCTAAAGACTGGTGTTGGCCAATGGGGTTTTGCTTTTATGATTGTCGGAATGTTAATTTCAATTTTTGGAGTTGCTTTTAGTGCTTCATTTAATACTCCTTCACTTATTGCATCCCTTGCTACCGAACATGGGATGCTTCCGAAATGGATTGGTAATAAAAATAAACATGATGCTCCTTGGGTTGGTATTATTTTTACTGCTGTTCTTTCAGGAGCCTTAGCTACTCAAAGTTACCTATTTCTTGTCTCATGTACAGTTTTAGCATCCTTTGTTCAATATGTGCCATCAATTTTAGCAGTCATTAAATTTAAGCATAGTAATGAATATCCAACACACGGTTTTTTACTACCTGGAAAATACACTATTCCAATTATTGCTTTGATTATTTCTTGTTATATGGTTACTAACTTTACTCCTAAGACCCTACTCTTAGGGGCTGTAGTTGCAGTGATTGCCGCTGCCTGCTATTTCTTTATTGATAAGGATGAAAAGTTAGAAAAAGAACATGAAGACTTTTTAGCTAAATTAAGACGTAAAAACTAAAAAAGTGAGCTGCTTATAAGATGTAGCTTACTTTTTTTAGTTAAAATTATAGGGTATAATTCACTTATCTTAATTCAAAGGAGCTAAAGATAGATATGGGTTTAACTTTTGAAAAAAATAATCAATTAGAAAAAATGCTTGATAAATTTGCTATCTTGCCAGATGATACTAAAAAGAAAAAAGCTCAAAATAGCAAAGATAAGGACAAAAATAAAGATAAATAAAATAAGAGGTCGAAACAATTAGTTTCGACCTCTTTTATTATCTATTAATTTCTCTTCTTTAATTTCTTACTCCAAATTACTGCACCACTTACGGCTGCAATTAATGCACCGCAAATTATTACAAATGGATTCGTAGCCTTAGCTACAGTTTCTGGTAAGCGAGTAGCAACAGAAATTGGATTTGAACTCTTGTCCTGATCCTTTGAGTTACTTACAATACTAACATTTTTTTCAGTAACAGTAGTTGATCCTAAATCCTTCACAACTACATCTTTGTTAGCTTTAGAACTGGATTTTGCTGCTTGATCTTTATCAGCTTTATCTACAGTAGTTGTCTTTTCAGTATCATTATCAGTGTCTTTGGCAGAAGTCTTAGCTTCACCTTCTACTTGTGAGTTCTTAGCAGTTGACTTTGATGCTACCGCAGCTGAAGAGCTTTTATCTGAAGAAGTAGTGTTTGTATTCTCACTACTTTGACTAGCTGCACCATCTTTAACTGTTACGTAAACTGCTAATCTTGATCTAGATCCATCTGGGAAAGTAACATAAACTGTTCCGTAACTAGTTCCGGCCTTATTAACTTCAGGCTTATTATCCCAAGCAGCTACTGTCCCAGCTGGAACCTGACTCCAATTAGAAATACCACTTGTTGCATTAGGTAAAACACCCTTAGTAGTAGTTAAAGCTTGGACAGTTAATGGATTAGTATAAGCTTGTAAATTCTTATGTTCTTCAAGTTGGGTTTGATAATTCTTGGCTTGATCAGTAGTTGCGGTACTACTATCAGTACTTGTAGTACTTGCTGCAAAAGCAGTTCCACCTACACTCAAAGATGCTAACATTGCAGCTGCACCCAAACTTGTAATGATACTTCTCTTATTAACTTTTCTCATCATAATTCACGCTCCTCAGCAAGGTAAGCTATACTCAAGCTTGCTGTTTTATTTATTTTTATTATACCGTAATTTTACAAAAATGTTACAAATTAAGATATTTTTTACATTCTTTGTAATATTTTAAGAAATACACGTTATTAGCGCTTTTACAATTATTTATATCATAGGCATTTTAAAAACAAAAAACATATGCTTAAAAAATTAATTATGATGGGAAAGTTATCAGCTGGCTAAATAAGTCAAAGCAACCTGTAATTGAGTCAGATCGTTAAGTGTAGCTGGGATATAATCTTGATCTACCACTTGGTAAATTTCTAAAGTCTCTTCATCAAATTCAAAACCAGCTCCAATTACAATATCCATTGCTTCTTCAAGTAAATCCATATTTTCTTGACCAGGATCAAGCTTAAATAAAGTTCCCCCATCATCAGTAATGCGGTAGTAATCATCTTCTTTTTCAATCCAGCAATATACTAAGTCCCCATATGCACCAATTAAGGGTGTTGCTACCTCAATATCTGAACCGGCTTTTATAAAATGAATATTTTCTTTTAACCAATTCATGGCATTTTGCCCAATTAACTCTATTTCAGAATCTTTCATAGTTCTCTCCTTGTTTTTATTCAAATTATAACTTAATTAGGCCAAAAAAAAGAAGCTTCTGCTTTCAGCTTCTTCTCTTGTAATTAAATTATCTATGAATTTGGGCAAATTCAACTACACGATTTAATAATTGAGTAAAGTTGTTTACTTCATTTCTAAGATCGCTAGCATTAATATAGTCACGTGTTAGTTCTCCGCGGTCATCTAATAATACACCAAATTCACTAGCTAAACGTGCCACATCACTGGCAATACTTGCGAAACCCCCGATATTATCATCAATCATTTGTGCCGTAAATACGCGATCATTCAAGGCATAGGTTCCGTTAGGATATACAACTAAATAAAAGTGAATAGTATCGTTCAAGCCATCAACCACATTAGTTGAAATACGATATTCATTATCATCAACCGGTTCAATTGAAAATGCCGAACTAATGCCATTATCTTCTCTAAAAGATTTCATTAAAACGTCTTCAAGATCATCCATAGAAACTGACCCCTAACATCTTTATCTAAAAATAAATTTAACAAATTAATTCACTACATATCTATTATATCTTTTCTAGAAAAAATATGTTCTTTGAACTCCCAAACTTGAAAAATAATATATTAATTTTCAAATCCCTTCTTATCAATACTTAATTTTACTGTTTTATATTAATAATTTTGGTTATAATAAAAGAAGTTTTAAATAGAGAAAATTAATTTGAAAAAGTTAATCGTTGGTGCTTTAAGTTGTAGTCTCTTATTACTTACAGGTTGTCGTAACAACTTGGTTGAGCCAAAACATAAATCTTCTGCAGCAGACTATGCCATTATTCAGTCTTCTCGTAGGCAATCTCATAAAAAAGTTGAAAAAGAGAAACCTAAAAATAAAGACGATAAAAAAGAAAAATCAGACAAGACTGAGCAGAAAAAAGATGAAGACATTAAGATGGATGATCAACTAGATAGTCTCCAAAATAAAGAAGAGCAATCTAGTTCTGAAAGCCAAAGTTCTAGTTCATCAAGTATTTCTACACCTATTCAACGTAATGAACATAAAGCAAGCAGTACCCTACCAAAATCCAACTTTGGTACCTCTTTCTATACTGTTCCACGTCGCAATTATAGTTATTATAATCCTCAACCTAACTATTACTTTGATAACAGCTGGACTACTAACAGTAATGCAAATGCAACTACTCAAACTTCTGCTACACGTAGTTCAAACTCTGAGAATTCAAACACTTCATCATCTTCTACTGCTTCATCTGAATCTTCTTCAAGTTCAAGTAAGGAAACAGAAACGCCAGCTAGTCAAAATAATGAATCTGAATCAACTAGCTCAACTGAAAATACTCAAGACTAATAAAAAAGACATTCAATCGAATGTCTTTTTTTAATAAGTTTGATCTCTATCTCCATCTAAGATATGTTCACTTAACTTTTCATCGAAAAAGATTGGTAAATCATGATCAAAGTTATATGCTAATTTTGATTTTTCTATTTCTTTCCTTGTCATCCAAGTTAAATCTCCTTCATCAGAAGCTTTTAACATACCAGTAAACTTAGTAGCCATATAGAAAAAGACAAGATAACGTTCATCATTATGGTCAAAAAATTGCTTTACTCCAACTAAACGCGGATCCTTAATTTCTAATCCCGTCTCCTCTTTTATTTCTCTAACCACTGAATCATGAAAAGCTTCATGAGATTCGACGTGGCCACCTGGAAAAGTTAAACCGGGCCAAACTGGATCAGTTCTATTTAGAACTAAAATTTTATCTTTATCTTTTATCATACACATATTAGTTAAAGTTATAGCTTCTGTTCTTTTCATTTCTTCTCCATTTTACATAATTTTAATTATATTATTTATATAGTTTATAATTGTTTAAGTTTTATTTTACTGCTGTTAATTAATTTCTCTAAGTAAATTTTATTAGTATAATTGAATTAAATAGACTAAAGTTTTTCAAAGGAATTTAGATATGACATTACAAATCAATACCAGAGTAGACTCAATTACCTGGCCTCTTAATCAGAATTTGACCAATCAAGAAATAATCTCTCAATTGGAACTTACAGTTACAGAAAATGGCCATCTTATTTCAAATGATAATCTTAGTATAAATAAAAAGGCCGTTAACCGGTCTGAAGCAGGAGTATATCCTGTAATTATCACAGCGATTGGCACTAATAACGAATATGGGACCAAGAAAATTCAAGCCTGGGTAACAGATAAAAATAATATGGTTGATTCTTCCCCTACTCCTCAACCAGCTCCAGTAAAAACAGCACAATATACTTCTTCTCCTAATAAAGCTGCTAGTCCTAAAAAGAAAGGCAAGAAAAAGATAGTATATATTGTTCTTGGAGTGCTTGTTTTATTAATTGCCATCATCTTTGGTATTTCAGCTTGTCAGGCTCATAATGATACGGTTCAAAATGAGCAAGCTCAAAGTAATGCCCTCAATAATACTAACAGTAAATTAGATAATCTGTCTGAACAAAACAAGCAATTAATGCAACAAAATAAAGAGTTGCAAAGTGCTATCAATACCTATAAGCAGGATCAAAATAAAGAAGAATTACAAAACCAATTAAACCAAATCAAAACGGAAAATGAACAATTGAAAAATAATGCTGCTAATAATCAAGCCTTACAAAATCAAATTGATCAACTGGGCTCTACTATCGACCAAATCAAACAAAATCCAAATCAGGCCGATTCATTATTAGATCAAATGAAAAATAATCAAAACGAATTTATGCAGAATTTAAATGCAACTTTTCAAAAACTAGTTAGCGATTTCCAGCAACTAATTGGACAATAATACCACCTAATAAAAAACTGAGAATTATGAATACCCTCATAGTTCTCAGTTTTTTAATATTTAATTAGTCATCTGTATCAGCATCAGCATCACTGCTTGTATCGGCACTTGAATTTATGTCTGTACTTTCGTCAGAATGTGAATTGCTATTTGCAATATCGCTAGATTTCTTAATGGTCTTAGACTCATAAACTTTTACAGTTAATGATTTACCAAATTTAGAATCGTAAGGATCGAATACATAATGGATTGCATTAGTTTTAGCTCCATTTGCAGGATCTAATTTATATACTATAACAAAATTACCGGTCATATTAGGCCAACCTTCTTACGACCTTCCTTAATCTGGTTTCCCCAAGGTGTTAATTCATTTTCAATGTCTGTAGTGACCAAAACAAGATCATAAGTAGCTTTGCCAACTTTCTCCATTACTTTTAAGTGATTACTAAAGAAAGATGTTGGATCAACGCTTTCTTTAGCATTATTAGTGAAAGTTCCTTGCACTAGAGCATAGTAGCCATCGTCATTAGAACTCTTAACAGTGACGTTGGTTACATTATTGATAGCGATATATCCCTTACTATCTTGGAAATTTCCGCCATAAGCTTTACCGTCGTTACTGTTACTATTATTAGCTTGATTGTCAGCTGCTGTACTTAAATCTTTTTTAGAGCGTTTTGTACTCTAACTACTGCTTTCATCTGTCTTTTCGACAGACTTCTTTGACTTACTAGTATTTGTTTGCTGCTACTATTGTTTGTTTGACTAGAGCAAGCACTTGTTCCTAATTCCAGAAGTACTAAACCTAATACTCCTAAAAAATTATACAGATTATATAACGAATTTAGTTTTCAAATTACGGATTAGCCTGTTATGAGAGTAGGCTTTAAACCTGCTTTACGTGATGATTTTACAGCTGTATAACAAATAGAAATACCTTATCAATGCTTTATTTCATAACAAGTAGAGTTAATGCATTTAGGGATGGGATGATGATTTGAATTATCTTTATTAAATATTTAAGTCCTATCCTTGAGAAAAAACCAAAAAATAAAAACGACACTCGTCTGAGTATCGTTTTCTTTAAGACAAGCAAGGCGAGATTTGCACCCACACCTATCTGACATCTATGCGCGTCCACCTAACTATCTCCTACTTTCATAGTAGACTCGTGAGTCGCTTTTTTAGCATAGTGCCATTGTTCTTCTTACTATGAGATATTTAATTCATTGTATTAGTTTCTATAGAATTCGATGGGTCTGTAGATTACCTCCACATACGTGGAGAACTAGTTAAGTGATTTTATGCTGTTTTTCTTAATACGAAGTCCCTAAAAATAAGGATTTTAATTCTGATTGATCGTATCTTATTTTCAAGATGGGGGTCATTTTAGGGGTCAGCATTGAATTTTCTCTATTTTTTCTACATATTATGTAAGTCAAATTTGTTATAATTATTTCAGCGACTATTGCCTCCCCTTGAAAGGAGGTGAGTTCGTTGAAGGAATTTCTAACTTTAGTTGTAGCTCCAATTCTTGTGGAAATAGTGAAATCACTATTCGATCACTGGCTGGATGATTGGCATCACAATAAGAAACATTAATAGTCGCATTTCCACCCTCAACGTTTGATAGGTTGTGTCAAGCGATAAAAAAAGCATTACCTTTTGTAGCGATCAGGTAATGCTTTTTGAGTCCATTGAATTTTAGAATTCCTAACTTGTTGCAAGTTAAGTATAACATATAATCACGGTAAAAATCACGGAAAAAGTTACGTGATTTATTACGTAAACAAAAAAGCCACTCCAGAGAATTAACTCCAGAGTGGCTTTCCTGTTATATTCAGCTATTTAAAAGTTCCCCATGCCTCATTACCAGCACGACATACTAAGTATCCGTATCCATTTGATCGAGGTTGTCTAATCCAGACATATCCATCGTGTCGGCTATAAGCATCATACTTAACTTCTGTACCTGCTGGGAGTTGAGCAATAATTTTAGATGAAGTTCTAGCTCCATATCTAAGATTGATTGCTCCACCAGTTACGAAAGTACCCTTTTCAGAGTACCAAACATCCCCGAGATCATCAGTCCACTTCTTAACTTCTGGGCGTGGCTTTGTTTCAGTAGTTGCAGGTTGTGCTACTGGTCTACCATCAACATTCGGTTTAGCTAGTTTTTGCCAGCCCGTCTTGTCCGTGTTAACAACATTTCTATCCATATCCCCGCCTGTAAATTGCCAGATAGTATAGATTGACCAAGGTGCAACACTAAGTTTAACGTTTGGCAAAGTCCAAGAGTTCCAATTCATCGTTGCATAACAAGCAATCCACAACCCACAATTCTTAGCACAATTAGCAACTTGATTAATTGCTGATTGTTGAACATAAATTAAGCACCATACGCCAGTTAATTCATGATATCTATCAACGAATTTTCTGCACTAATTAAGGTCTTTACCAAACTTAGGATTTTGATATTCTTCCCAATCAAGGGCAGGCACAGCTTCTCCAACATAATTCTTAGTCTGTGTGTAGAAATAATCTGCTTATGCAACAGGATCTCCACCACCTGCATAGTGATAAATACCAAGTAATTTACCCACCTTTTTAGCAGCTTGATAATCCTTATCGCACTCAGGATTTAATTTGGTCGTCTAAGCCAGTTAAGTTACCATCATCATCAAGCTTAATTTCGTCCATGTTCAAAAGACCTTTAATTGCCTTGTTGTTACGAGCGTTATCTTTGCTTAATGATTGGTAAATTGCACTATTTAAACGATTAGTAGCAAGTTTTTGAGTAAGGTCAGCCGTATCC